>Ga0080064_1000359_pt1 | contig 128967 bp, 123 predicted proteins | sample Subgrocontami54m_FD_69260 | JGI IMG/M metagenome (GOLD analysis project Ga0080064, IMG submission 69260) | Subsurface groundwater microbial communities from S. Glens Falls, New York, USA - GMW46 contaminated, 5.4 m (SPADES assembly) (version 2) ...
CCCGATCCGAATCGCCGATTGCCCTTTCCCCCTGATGAAGGGAAGCAGCGCCGCCCCTAAAAAGAAAAAGAGCGACGGATGGATGAAGCTAGTCATAATAATCCTCTTCCTTCATTAAAAAGGCGTGCCCGATGCCCTTCGCGACAACCACAATGACCACCGTCGCAACCAATGCATACAGGGCAGAAAACCCGGGAATATGGTCCCAGGGGAAAACAGCATGCTCTCTGTGAACGAAGAAATCAGCCACCACAAAAAGGGCCAGCAAGAGATAGAGCCACTTTTTTAACTTCGGGTTTGGCTCTTCTCCATGTTTTTCAACGCCATGCTTCTCAACATTCATCGAATCACCTGCCGAACGAATCCCAATAGGATATCGGGGAAAAGCCCCAGAATCACCGAGATCACCGCGGTCACCATCAATGGGACGACAACAAAATAGGAAGGCTCTCCAATGACGTGGGCATCATCATGATGAGCGTCATCATGAGGCGCTCCCTCCGGCCCCTTGTCTCCGTAAGCGAGGCGCCCCACCTGAAGATGGCCATGCGCTTCACCCTGCTCGCCCTGCTCTTCGTCGGGCGCTTCAAAAAAAGCGTTATAAATAATCGGCACGAAATAACCGGCATTTAAAAGGGTGCTCGCCAGCAAGACAAAGAGGACCGGAAGCTCGCCGGCCTGGATCGAGCCGACCGCCAGGTACCACTTGCTCACGAATCCCGCAACCGGCGGGACACCGATCATGCTGAGCGCCCCGATCGTGAAGGCGGCCATTGTCCAGGGCATCTGCCTTCCGATCCCTTTCATCTGAGAGATATTGGTCTTGTGAGACGCCACATAGATCGATCCTGCGCAGAAAAAGAGGGTGATCTTTGAGAAGGCATGGTTCGCAATGTGTATGATCCCGCCAGCCATACCGGCCGGGGTCAGCAGGGCGCCCCCTAAAACGATATAGGAGAGCTGGCTGATGGTGGAATAAGCGAGCCGGGCCTTCAGATTATCCCGGGTCAGGGCATAAACAGACGCCATGATAATCGTAAAGGAGGCTAAAAAGGCCGTCGCCACACCGAGGTTCAAGGCTTTCATCATCTCCACCCCAAAAACATGGAAAATGACCCGGAGCACGCAGAAGACCCCGGTATTCACCACGGCCACCGCATGCAGAAGGGCGCTGACGGGGGTCGGGGCGACCATCGCCGCGGGCAGCCAAGCATGGACGGGCATGATGGCGGCCTTGCCAATGCCAAACAAAAAGAGGAAGTAAATAATCGTCAAGACGGTCGGATTTGCATCGGGCGGAAAGAGGCCCCCCTGCTTGAAGGCCAAATTTCCGGAGACGGTATAGGTCAAAACAATGGCGGTGAGGAGAAAGGCTTTTGAGGTCCCGAGGAGGTAAAATAGATATTTATTTCCTCCGGCGAAGGCTTCCTCGGTTTCTTTGTGCGTCACCAGGGGGTAGGTGATAAAGGTGAGGATTTCATAAAAAAGATACATCGTCACCAGATTGGCCGAAAAAGCGACCCCCATGGTGGCCGAAAGGGTGATCGCAAAACAGGTGTAGTAGCGGGTCTGCGCATGCTCTTTATTGGTTCGCATATAACCGATGGAATAAACGGTCGTGACAATCCAGAGAAAAGAGGCGGTGGTGGCAAAGATAATCCCGAGCGCATCGACCCGAAGCGCGATGGAGACCGTGGGAAGAAATGAGAACAGCGTAAAATGAAAAGTATTCCCTTCCAGGACCGACGGGATCATCGATGCGACGATGAGGAACTTGAGGACGGCTGCAGCCAAAGAGACCCCCTCTCGAACATTTGGATCTTTTCGGGTGGCGACAATCAGTGCTGCACCGATCAGAGAGACGGCAAGGGCCAAGAATGGCCGAATCGATTCGATTTCCATTGAAATAATCAGTCCTTCTATATGAGCCGGTTGAAGGGATATATGTGAAGCAACAAAGATCCCCGGCTGTAAGGATCTTTCAGAGGCCGCTTGTTTGCGCCCAACGCGCCGGCCTCGATTCTTACCACTTCAGTAAATTGATTTCGTCCACATTTAATACGGCACGCACCCGGTAAAGGGCAATCACCAACGCCAGTCCGAGCGCCACTTCGGCCGCCGCCATGGTCAGAATAAAAAAAACCATGATTTGGCCGGTAATCGACTGAAGATAATACGAATACGCCACGAACGTAATGTTGGCGGAATTCAAGATCAACTCCACGGAAAGGAGAACCATGATGATATTCCGCCGAACCAGGACCCCGGTGACCCCGACGGCAAAGAGAAAAAACCCGAGGGTGATGTACCACTCCAAAGGAACCATTTAAAGTAAGTCTCCTCAAGCGTAAAATTACGGCGTTCCGCTTAAAGTAAGTCTCCTCAAGCGCAAAGTTATCAAGGCCATGATTCCAGAGCCGACCTACTCGGCGGCGTTCCACTTGCAGGTCGCAACGTAAACCACGGCGTTCCGCTTATTTGACCATCACTTCACTCGATTGTTTCGATTCCGTTCCGGAGACCTTCCGGACCGCCCGGATGCCTGAAGGCGCCGGTCTTTTGCGCAGGGCGCGGCCTCTGCCCGCCAGAACGATCGCCCCGAACATCGCCACCAGCAAGATCAAAGAGGCGATCTCGAAGGGGAAGATGAACTGGGTGAAGAGGACCTGGCCGATCGCCTGGGTATGGCCGATTGATTTCACCGCCGCCACCGTGAAGGTTCCTTTTTGCGCCAGGATATCGGAGCGGAACGCGGCCAGGATCATCAGCCCTAAAACAACGACCCCGAGGAAAATCCCCACCGGGTATTGCCGGTGCAAGTAGAGGCTTTCTCGATTTGGGTTGAAGAGCATGAGGACGAAGAGATAGAGAACCAGGATCGCCCCCGCATAGACGATGATCTGAACCGCCGCGATAAATTCGGCGTTCAGAAGGACGTAAAGTCCCGCGATATGAATAAACGTCACCAGCAACGACAGGGCGCTGTAGACCAGGTTGGGGGAGGCGACGGCCACAACGGCCCCCGCCAATGTCATCCCTGCGAAATAGAAGAAGAGAATTTGTGCCGTCATGATCAGGCGGCTCCCTTCTTGGCGGTGGGAAAACCGATCTGCTTCATCTTATTGAAGAAGGCGAGCCGGTCTTCGGTATATTGAGGACGCTTCTCACGGTTTTGGAAATATTTGTCTCCCAATACCAGCATCGCCTCTTTATCCATGATCAGCGTCCGCTTATCGCCGGTCGCCATCTCATACTCCTTGCTGGAGGCGAGGGCGTCGACGGGACAGGCCTGGACGCAAAATCCGCAGAAGACGCATTTGGTTACATCGAGGATATACTGCTTGGCGTATCGCTTCTGGGGCATGTCTTCCCGCTCTGCGCTCTCCACCGTGATGCAGTGCGAGGGGCAGGCCGCTTCGCAGAGGGCGCAGCCGACGCACTTTTCGGTCATGTCGTCATACCGAAGGTGGACGATGACCCCGCGGTAGCCGTCGGGAAGATTCCGCTTCTGGTGCGGATACTGGTTCGTGATCTTCTTGGAGAAGATATGCTTAAAGGTCAGTCCGAGCCCTTTCGCAATCTCGGCAAAGAAAATCGTTTTGAACCAACCGGTGAGATTTGGCATAAATGACCTCTTAAAGTAAGTTCTAGCGCGAAAGATTACGACCTCCGGGAAGTGGTTGGAGGTGGAAACGAAAACCACGGCGCTCCCCTAGTGATTCAGGATGTAAACAACCGTCGACGTAATTAAAATGTTGGCCAGGGCGAGTGGCAGCATGATCTTCCAGCCGAAGGCCATCAGTTGATCAAACCGAAGCCGGGGCACCGTTGCCCGCAGCCAAAAATAAAAGAAAAGAAGAAAATAAACCTTGACCAAAAACCAGACGATCGGCGGGATGAACTGCAACACCGGCAGCGGCGCCTGCCATCCTCCCAAAAACGCGACCGTTGCGATGCAGGAGACCAAAATCATGTTGGCATATTCGGCCAGGAAGAAAAAGGCGAATCGCATTCCGGAATATTCGGTGAAAAACCCGGCGACCAGTTCGCTCTCCGCCTCGGGAAGATCGAACGGGAGCCGGTTGGTTTCGGCAATCGCACAGATCATGTAGATCACAAAGGCGACCGGCTGAACCACCACAAACCACCTCCAGATGCCGCCCCCCTGCGCCTCGGTCATCTTCACCATCGAGAGCGACTCGGAGAGCAGAATCGGCCCCACCAGCGCCAATCCCAGCGGCAACTCATAGCTGATCACCTGCGCCGCCGACCGAAGGCCGCCTAGCAGGGAATACTTGCTGTTCGATGCCCATCCGCCGAGCAGGATGCCATAGGCGCCGAGCGAAGCGAAAGCCAGAATATAAAGGATGCCGATGTTCAGGTCGGTAATAAACGGCTTGAATTCCAGGCCGAAGAGATGGAGGGAATCCCGCCCGAAAGGCACCACGGCAAAACCGATCAGCGCCGGGACCAACACCAGGATCGGGGCCGCCGTAAAGATAAACCGGTTCGCGCCGGACGGAATGATGTCTTCCTTGAAAAAAAGCTTGAGCCCGTCCGCAATCGGCTGAAGCAGGCCGTGAAAGCCGACCTCCATCGGACCCATCCGGTCTTGCATGTCTCCCAGAATTTTCCGCTCCAGGTAGGTCAGATACGCCACATGCAGGAGGACCACCCCCAGTACGGCGCCGATCTCAACCAGAATGACGACGAGTTTTAGTGTCAGCTCCATCTGTTCCTTTTTTCGTTAAACGTGAAATCGTTTCTATTATTTTATGATCGTCTCGTAAAAAGGCCCAACGTGTCACCCTGAACCCTTCGCTGTCATTCTGAGCAAAGCGAAGCATCTGCTTTCTGTAGCTCAGGACAGGCTCCGTGAAGGGTCTTGCACCCTGTTGAAAAATTAGATTCTTCGCTCTGCTCAGAATGAAAAAAAAGAAATTTCCGAATTTTTACGACTTCATCTTTTACGATTCACGATTAACTTTTAACGAATCACGTCACTTCAAAGCCCCGACTGCCGCCTTGGAAAGGATGACCCTTCCTCGATCTCCGTAAGGGACGCCGGTCACCGGATCGATGGTCAGCGGCAATCGTTTTTTGACCTCCAGCCCGAAGTGTTCCGGAAAGAAGAGGGTCCCCTTCGATAGTTTTTTGCTGAACTTCACCGGAACCGTCACGGCTGAAGCGGCCCCTTCCATGGAGAGCGCGACCCCTTCTCCCTCTTCCAATTCCAACCGCTCTGCATCATCGGGATGAATCAGCACCGCCTCTTTCGGAAAGAGGGTGGTGAGCCCAGACGCATAGGTCGACATCTTGCCGGAGTGAAAAAGGATCTGCCCGATCTGCAAGTGGAAAACGCCATTCGCGGCCGAAGGCGCCGGGATCTCATACCCTTTAGATTCCCTTTTGGAATAAGACGCCATCTGCTCGGTGATCTGCTGAACGGAAACGGCAGGCCACTTCGGCGGCATCGACATCATGATTTCCTTCCAGATCTCGTCAGGGGCCTTGTAATGGAATAGCTTATAGTGGGGGGTCTCGCCGGTCGTCCCCGACAGCAACTCTAATTTTTTGGCGATGATTGAGAAGATCATCCAGTCCGGTTTTGCGTTGCCGATCGGCTCGATCGCCTTGTGGACTTTTTGGATCTCACCCTCATGGTTGGTAAAGTGCCCCGACTTCTCCGCATAGCTGGCGGCAGGGAGGACCACCTGGGCCAAGGCGCCCGTCTCCGACATAAAAAGATCCTGGCAGATCAACAGATCGAGCTTGCGAAGCGCCTCTTCCACTTTTTTCTGCGGCAAAGAGCGAAGGGGGTTTTCCCCCACCAGATAGAGCGCTTTGATCTCGCCGCGCGCCGCGGCGTCGATCATTTCGACCAGCGTGTGGCCTTTTCGGGGGGCCGGAACGAGACCCGGCAGATATTCGGAAACTCCTCCCATCTCGACGGCGCCCGCTTCATTGTTCTCTTCGGCCAACGCCAAAATACCGGTTCCCTCTCTTCCGACCTGTCCCGCAGCCATCGCAAGATCGGCCAGCTTCAGGACGTTCTGGTAGCCCTCCTCACTCCGGAGGATCGCCCTTCCGAAAACCAGGACCCCCCGCTGGGCGCCGGCGTAGAGCGCCGCCGCCTCGCGGAACGCCGCCTCGGGAACACCGGTCACCGACTCGATCTTCTCAAAAGAAAGGGCGCCGACTGCTTGCCTGACCTTCTCGATCTGGACCGGCGCCGCGTTTGCCGGCATCGGTCCCTCGATGACCGCTTTCATCAATCCGAGAATGGCCGTCCCTTCCGTTCCAAACCGCACCTCCAGATGTTGCTTGGCCAGGTTGGGGAGATGGCTCAGATAGGCGTCGCGCTGGCGGCCGTACGAGTCGACGGCGATCAGTTTCGCCCTGTTTTTCCTGATCGCCTCTTTAATCTTGAGGCCGGTAATCGGGTTGGTCTCGGTCAAATCCCCCGCAAAAACGAGAAGGACGTCGGCGTTGACCAGATCTTCATACCGGGCCAAACGGGTGGTCCCGAAGACCTCCGTCAGGCCGCGGACCGCATTGATATAGCCGTAGCGGGCCGAGCTGTCGACATGCGGGGTCCCGATCACGTCGCGCATTAACTTTTGGAAAAGGAAGACCTCTTCGTTCGTGCAATGGGCGGAAATGATCCCGCCGATCGCCTCGGGACCATGCTGTTCCTTGATGGCCTTCAGGCCGGCGGCCAGCTTATCGAGCGCCGCCTCCCATGTGGTCTGGAGCATTCGCCCTTTGATCTGAAGGGCCGGCCGATCGAGGCGCTCTTTATTGTTGATGAACCCATAACCAAAAAACCCGCGGGCGCAAAGATCCCCCTCGTTGCGGCCGGTGCCCAATTCGGAGCTGACGCGGACGACGTTGTCCTTCACCGTTTCGACCGTCAACAGGCAGCCGTCCGCGCAGTAGTTGCAGATCGTTTCGGTCTTCTTCAACTGCCAAGGCCGGTAGTCGTACATCGCCAGCCGGGTCGTGAGCGCCCCGACCGGGCAGATCTGAATGCAGCCGCCGCAATATTCGCACTCCAACTCATGATGGGCGAATCCGCCGACCTGGTGCAGGGTCGACCGGTCGAACGATCCCAACGCCTTCGAATCGATCACTTCATCGCAGTAGCGGACGCAACGAAGGCAGCTAACGCAGCGGTTCATCTCTTTTTCGATCAGGGGACCGAAATATTCCTTATTGAAGACCCGTTTCTCTTCCCCGAACCGGCTGGTCATCTTCCCATGCTGATGTGCGAAATCCTGAAGCTGGCACTCTCCTCCCTGGTCGCACTCGGGGCAATCGAGCGGGTGATTCCCCAGGAGAAATTCCATCACCCCTCCCTGCGCGTCCTTCACCTTCGGCGTATCGGTCCGGACCACCATGCCGTCGGTCGCGGGGGTGCTGCAGGAGGTCTGCAGCTTCGGCATCTTTTCAACTTCAACCAGACACATCCGGCAGTTGGCGTCGGGCTTCAGCTTCGGATGATAGCAAAAGTGGGGAATCTCCACCCCCGCCTTTTTGGCCGCTTCAATCAGAAGGGTCCCCTTCTCTACCTCGATTTCCTGATCGTTGATTTTTATTTTAATCAAATTGCTCATTTCATACTCCTGGTCTATCCTTTGAGCCTGTTCAGGAGCGTCCAGTTGCTAGGCCGCAGGAAGCGACGCAGCGTGCTCTCTGTACGTGAGGATTGCCGAGCGACCGAGAACGACGCAGATGGGCGTTCATGGACAGGCTCAGTGCGCCATCGCCAAGACGACGTTCGGCCTGAACGGACAGCGCTTCTCCTGGATGTGGATCTCGTACTCTTCCTTAAAATATTTCAGCGTGGAAAGGATCGGCGCGATCTCGGCGTCGCCGAATGCACAGACGGTTTTTCCCTCGATTCTCCGGCAGAGGCTGACCAGCAGATCGAGGTCTTCCATTTTTCCATGGCCGGTTTCGATCCGCCGCATGACCTGCAAAAGCCAGGAACTTCCCTCGCGGCAGGGGGTGCATTTTCCGCACGATTCGTGCTGGAAAAATTCCATCAGGTTCATTGCGGCCCAGACCATGCAGGTATCCTCATCCATCACGGTCACCCCGCCCGATCCAAGCATGGAACCGACCTGCGCGATCGATTCAAAATCCATCTTGGCGTCGAGGTGCTCCGGCGTCAAAAAGGGAGCAGAGGCCCCGCCCGGGATCACCGCTTTCAATCGTTTGTCGCTTCGGATTCCCCCCGCATGTTCGTAGATCATCTCCCGAAGGGAAATCCCCAGCGGCACTTCATAGTTGCCGGGACGCTTGACATGGCCGCTGACGGAGAATACCCGGGTCCCTGGACTTTTCTGCGTTCCAATCGCGGCATACCACTCCGCCCCTCGGTTAATAATGTAGGGGATGTTTGAGAGGGTCTCGACGTTGTTCACCACCGTCGGCTCCTGATAAAGCCCGTGGATCGCCGGAAACGGCGGTTTGGTCCTCGGCTTTCCCCGCTTTCCTTCGATCGATTCGAGCAGCGCGGTCTCCTCCCCGCAAATATAGGCGCCGGCGCCCCGGTGAAGCACCACTTCCAAATCAAACCCGCTCCCGAAAATATTCTTTCCGAACAGCCGGGCGTCATACGCTTCCTGAATCGCCCTTCGGATCACCTTCGCCCCGAAATCAAACTCGCCCCGGATGTAAATGTAGGCCTGGTGCGCCCCGATCGCATAGGCGCCGATCCCCATTCCCTCCAGCATCTGATGCGGATCCTTATCGATCAACTGGCGATCTTTAAAGGTTCCCGGCTCGCTTTCATCGGCGTTGCAGCAGAGATAACGGGGACCTTTGTGATCTTTCGGAATAAAGCTCCATTTCATGCCGGTGGGAAAACCGGCGCCCCCTCTTCCCCGCAGCCCCGACTTCTTGACGGTCTCGATCACTTCCGCCGGAGAGATCCCCTTGAGCACCTTTTCAAAAGCGGTGTAACCCCCGACTTTCCGATAATCCTCAAGACGGCCGGTATACCCCGGCTGCTCCATGTTTTTTAACAGGATCTTTTCGTATGTCGGCATTACTCTTTTTCTCCCATGAGCGGTATCCGATAAGGCCCGGAGGCCAGCGCGCTCTTTCCTTCCCTTCGGAGATCGTCTAGAATCCGGTCGACCTTTTCCAGGGTCAGGTATTCGTAATACTGGTCGTTGATCTGCATCATCGGACCGCTGCCGCAGGAGGCGAGGCACTCCACCCGCTTGAGGCTGAAGAGGCCGTCCGACGTGGTCCCGCCGACCTGAATGCCGAGCCGCTCCTGCAAATGCCCGATCAGCGGACCGGCCCCCACCAGCGCGCAGGAGAGCGTTTTGCAGACTTGAATCAGGTGTTTGCCGACCGGCTTGAGATTGTAGAGCGAATAAAAGGTGGCGACATCATAGACCTGAACCGGCGTCAACTCCAGCAACTCGGCGACGTCAACCATCGCCGGCTCCGAAAGATATCCGACCTCCTCCTGGGCGACCCGAAGGGCCGCCAGAAGAACCGACCGCTTGTCCGGATACTTCGGGAATTCCGCTTCAATGGCCCGCTTTGCGTTCTCGGACAAAACCTTCAGCTTCATCTAAAATAGGCCCTTAAGCGAAAAATTACGGCGTTCATTTACCGGTCACACTCTCCCATGACGATGTCATAGGTTCCGAAGATCGTCACGATGTCGGCAATCATATATCCCCTGGCCATATGATCGAAGGCCCCCATGTGAATGAAGGAAGGGGGACGGATTCGGCAGCGATACGGTTTGTTTCCTCCCTGGCTGTAAATATAAAAGCCGAGCTCCCCTTTCGGGGCCTCGGTGGCGCAGTAGACCTCCCCTTCCGGCACCGTAAAGCCCTGGGTGGCGATCATAAAATGATGGATCAGGCTCTCCATATCGGTCATCACCTTATCGCGGGGAGGATAGGCGATCTGAGGATCGTCGACCATGATCGGCCCTTTCGGCATCTGATCGAGACACTGCTTGATGATCTTGGCGCTCTGCCGCATCTCTTCCACGCGAATCCAATAACGGTCGTAGGTGTCGCCGTTCTTGCCGAGCGGCACCTCCCACTCGACCCTATCGTAGACCCCATACGGCTCCGCCTTCCGGATATCATAATTGACCCCCGATCCCCGCAGAACGGGACCGGTCAGCCCGAAGTTGACGGCATCTTTCGCCGAGATCACCGCAATCCCCTTGGTCCGGCCGATCCAGATCCGGTTCGTCTCCAAAAGAATATTGTATTCGTCCACCTTTTCGGAGAAGGTCTCCAGGAATTTGTAAAGGCGGTCGATGATTTCCTGCGTCATCTCCCGGTCGACCCCGCCGACCCGGAAATAGCTCATCGTCAAGCGGGCGCCGCAGAGCATCTCAAAAAGATCGAGGAGGATCTCGCGCTCCCGGAAGGTGTAGAAAAAGACGGTCATCGCACCGATGTCGAGCGCCTGCGTTCCGAGCCAGAAGAGATGGCCGGTCAGCCGCTGCATCTCGGCCACGATCGTCCGGATATATTCGGCCCGCTCCGGAACGGTGATTTGAAGAAGCTTCTCCACCGTCCGGACAAAGGCGAAGTTGTTCGTCATCGAGCAGACGTAGTCGAGCCGGTCGGTCAGCGGGATGATCTGGCTGTAGGTGGAGTTCTCGGCCAGCTTTTCCACGCCGCGGTGAAGGTAGCCGAGATGCGGCGTCGCCTTGACGATCGTCTCCCCTTCCAAATCGAGGACGATCCGAAGGACGCCATGCGTCGAGGGATGCTGCGGACCCATGTTCAGGAGCATGTCCTCGACCCGTTTTTTCCCTTGGGTCGTCGCGACCAATCCCTCATCCGGGTCTTCATCCCCGTAATGATCGACCTGAATATCTCTATTTTCCCGAGATGGATCCATTTTCTTACCCTAAAAAAGGCGGTTATCCAGATTGCTTTATTGCTTTAAAAATTCAAACGTGTCCCGCCACCCCCTTCCCTCCACCGGAAAATCTTTCCGCAGGGGAAATCCTTCGTCATAGTCTTCGGTCATCAAGATTCGCCGAAGATCGGGGTGGTTGTTAAACTTGATCCCCATCATGTCGTAAACTTCCCGCTCCAGAAAATTGGCCCCCTGCCAGATCTCCACCACCGAATCAATGGCGCAGTCCTCTTCGGGCACCCGCGCCTTGATCCGGATCCGGTGGTTGTGATCGATCGAATAGAAGTGATAGACCATCTCAAACCGGGGTTCCTCATTTGGAAAGTCGTTTGAGCAGATATCGCTGATTAGATCGAAATCAAGCGATGGATCATCATGAAGGAAGCGGCAGACATCTACGATCCTCTCGCGCTTGACCACGACGGTCAGTTCTCCCAAGAGTTCATTTGAAGAAACAAACGCTTCCGGATGTTTTTCTTGAATTTTATGAGCAATCGGATACATTAATTTGCCAATAAAAATCGCCAAGCCGGGCTGGGAGAGGCCTGAACGGTTCGCTTCAAATCCACCCCGCGGTTATTTGGTGAATACCTTCTCATTCATGATTTTCTCCTGAAGCCGTAAAATACCTGCAAAAAGGGCCTCAGGGCGTGGCGGGCAGCCTGGAACATAAATATCGACCGGCACGAACCGATCGACCCCCTGCACCACGCTGTAGCTGTTGTAGATGTTTCCCGACGTGGCGCACGAACCCATGGAAAGCACATAACGGGGTTCCGGCATCTGATCGTAAATCCTCCGTATCACCGGGGCCATCTTTCTGCAGACGGTCCCTGCGACAATCATCAGATCGGACTGTCTGGGTGAGGCGCGGAAGACGCCCGCCCCAAACCGGTCGATATCATACCGCGAAGAGACGGAAGCGATCATCTCAATCGCGCAACAGGCAAGCCCGAAGGTCATCGGCCAAAGCGCCGACTTCCGGGCCCAGTTCACCAAAGAATCGAGGGAGCCGGTCAGGATATTTGCCTCAAATTGCCGATCCATTAATCCCATTCGAGGGCTCCTTTTTTCCAGGCATAAAAATATCCGACAAACAGGATGAGCAGAAAAACCATCATTTCAATCAGCGCAAACAGCCCCAGCTTATTAAAGCTGACGGCCCAGGGATAGAGAAAAACAATCTCGATGTCGAAGAGCACGAAGAGCATGGCGATCGTATAATACCGGAGCGGGAACATCTGCCTGGCATCGGTCAAGGGGTGGATGCCGCTTTCGTACGGAAACAATTTTTCAGCGTAGGGCTTGCTGGGACGAACCAGGTATCCGATCAAAATCGTGACGACGCCGAACCCGAGCGCGATAAAAATAAAGAACAGAATGGGAAGGTAATTAGAAGGCAAAAGATCCGTAGACACCGATGTTTACAAACCTCCAAGAGCCAATGAGTTTTTTATCATAAGGTATAAAAAAAAGAATGTCAAGAGCTTGAAAAAGGGTTGGAATTGGAGTCCATGCAGTTGAATTTCTTCCGGAATTTTCTTTCCTTGAATCAGAATTTTGAAAATTTTTCCCATTTTTTCCGGCGCCATCAGTTGCTTCATCGCCAGGAACTCCTGCCGTGCTTCCGGGGAGCGATCCATCTCGCTTGCAGGGCCTTCCATCCTTTGCGCAATTCCGAGACCCATCAGAAAATGAGTCTGATCGGTGAACCCGATCAGTTGCAGCCCCTCCTCTTCTCCGGCTTTTGCCAAGGAGGTAAAATCGACATGAGCCGTGATGTCTTGCTCTCCGACATTCAGATAGGGCGCTTCGTTGGCAGTATGCTGATAGTAGCAGAGCAGCGTCCCTCTCGGCCGGCGCGCAGAGTAAAGGACCTCCGCCGGATAACCGTAATCAATGGTGAGAACATAGCCCCGCCGCAGAGAATGCGCAACACGGCGGATCCACTCCAGCGCGCGGAGGTTGATCTCCAGTTCGACGGGACGATCAAAAGAAAGTCCGAGCCGGTCCAGATAGGCGGGCAATTCTAAAGAAGAGGGAGACTGCAACCGCTCCACAAAACGGTCGTCTTTCCAGTCCACATAGATTTCCTGAATGGACCCTGGGGCGACACGGAGCCGATGAACGGGAAAGGCATCGAACAGCTCATTGGAGAGAACGACACCGCTCAAGCCAGGCGGGATCTCCTCTTCCCACCGAAGCCGTTCCGGAAAAAGGGATGAGAGCCATCCGATCTGTTTCTCTCTGAGGAATCGGCTCCCTTCCACAATGACATATTGCAGCCCGGAAAAGAATTCCGGCGCCTCTTTCCGGATAAAATTTAAAATGTCGTAGCAGAGGGTCCCTTTCCCCGCCCCTACCTCTACGATGGTAAAGTCCGCTTCTCCCAGCACCGAACCGATTTGAATGAGCTGCCGGGCGAGGAGTTCGCCGAAGACCGGATGGACGGAACTGCTCGTGTAGTAGTCTCCCTTCCATCCGATCTTCTCTCCCGGAGAAGTGTAATACCCATACTCGGGATGATATAGCGCCAGTTCCATAAAACGGGCGAATGGGATCGGTCCCCTGGCGCTGATCTCTTCCCGTATGGCCGCTACCAGCTCTGGCTTCGACATTTTAAAGTAGGTCCTCAAGCGCAAAATTAATTGAACGCCGCCGAGTAGGTCGGCCCTTGATATATGGCCTTGATAAATTTTGCTTATGGTGACCTATTTTAACGGCGCTCACTTTTTTACATTATAAGAAGCCACTGAAAGAATCAAGCGCCGTTTTTCCCTCTTCCGAGAAAAGATGGACCTTTTTTAGCGGAAAAAAAATGGGAAGTTGATATAATTAAACCAATGATCATTTTACTCCTCGGGCTGCTCCTCTTTGTCAACGTTCCATCCGCCAACGCGGCGCCAACCCACTACGACATTATCGCCACCTACAACGAGAGAGATCACCGGATCTACGGATCTGAAAAAATTACCTTTGAGAACACAGGGACGAAACCTCTTTCGGAGCTCTACCTTTTCCTCTATCCGAACCTCTATCTTGAAAAAGACCCCGATATCAACCAGAGCCTTTACCAAAGGGCCTATCCGAATATTTTCAATCCGGGAGAGATGCTAATCACCTCCATCCAGGACACGGATGGCATGTTACTTCCTTACTTTCCTGACGTTTTTAAGAAGCGATTATTGATCAAAGTCCAGCTTCCGGCCCCGATTCCTCCCCAGGGGAAATTTCAGTTTCTGGTTCATTTCGTCACCATCATTCCGGAAAAATGGGGCGTATTCGGGTTTTACAAAAATGTAGCGACCCTTCAGGGGGGATGGCACCCTTACCTGCCCCAGTTTGCCGACGGCAATTGGAACTTTCTACTTTCTCCACCGAAGAGCACCTTCCGTATTCACCTGACCCTCGATAAAAAGCTAAAGGTCATGGGATCCGCAGAGCCGCAATTGAAAAGCAGCCAGGAGGGAGAACAGACTTTTCTGATGGAGGCGAAGGAGCTCCCCTTCTTTTCCCTCTCCATCGGTAAAAAAATCGCTCGCAAAGAGACCGACGTCGAAGAAATCAATTTGGTCTATCATGCTTTGGAGAGAGATCGGTCCTATGCGGTTCAGGTCCTTAGGATATCCAAAGAAGCCGTCTCTTTTTTCCTGGAACAGGCCGGACCGATCCCGTTGCTCCCGCCCGACCAGAAGGCCTCGACAAGGTTACAGCTGGCCGAAGCCTACTTGTACCAGGACTTAACCGCCGCAGGCTCCAGAATCCTTTACGTGAACAATCGGCTTTTCAAAGTTTTTCCCACCTTGAAGCGGTTTCACGAGGCCAGCGTTGCAAAGGGAATTTTTCAGCTCCTATGGCGGGAAAGGCTCCCTTACGAAGAGACCTGGGTGACCGAAGGGCTGGCCCACCTCGACGCGGAGGAGTTCATGCGCCATAAATATGGGGGCCGGTCCAGCCTGGAGCAATGGTTAAAACCGTTTGCATTCATTCCTCTCATCGATCAAATCCTCTACTCCAAGGATCTTCCGCTGCGGCAGATCTATTTTAGGGAATCCGTCTCTCCCATTATCAATGAAGATATCCAACTCTTTAATCACCCTCGCCCCGAGGGGACCATGATCTTTTCTAAATTGAGAAACCTGCTGGGGCCTCAGACGTTGGACGATGCCGTGGCGGCTTATCGAACCCAGCTTCGGTCTGGACAAAAGCCTTCTTTCAGGCAGGTTCTCTTCAAAACCTCCCGATCCGATCTCGACTGGTTCTTCGACCAATGGCTGACCACCAACCCGGTCCTCGACTTCGGAATCGAAGAGATCCGCCGCAATAAAGTGGACGGCGCCTACCAAACCTCCATCGTGATAAAAAAATATGGCGAGGGAATTGAGCCGCTGGAGATCCAGGTTTATGAAGAAAATGGGTCCGAAATTCCATTGGTATGGGACGGGCGGGGCGAGAGGTATGAAGAGGTTCTGATCACCCCGTCCGCCGTCGAGTCGGTTGAGCTGGACCCTGATAAAAATTCCAGCGACCTCAACCGGCTGAACAACCGGACCCCGCCGGTCTGGAAGATCCTCTTGAACGAGTATGGGATCAGCTATGACTTTCAAACCAAAGTGATCAGCTATAAAGCGGGCCTTCTTTTTCAGCGTGTCTATGACGTCCGGAACCGGTATCGGCTTGATTTCCGCCATTCAGATGAGGGGAATGCCTACCACATCGAACAGACCCAAACGTTGAAGAACAACCATGTCGTCACGACAGGATTTTCATATGAAAGCCCTAAAACCTCCGAGACCAACCTGCCCGAAGAGCCGGCCGGCTATCTTCATTTCGGATACTCGCTGAACTATCCCGATATCCCGCTGTTCGCAGGAACCATTCAGAAGTTGACCCGGGCTTATCCGAAATTCAATATCAGCCTCAACTACAATCAACAATTCACCGGCGGATTGTACTACAACTCATTTCTGCTGGGACTCGATTTGAGGCGTATCTTCTCTTTTTCAAATTACCACGAATTCGGCACCCGGTTTTTCATGGGCCAATCGGTAGGAAAGCTCTTCGAGAATAGCCGCTTTTTTTTGGGAGGAGGCGAGGGAATGAGAGGGTATACGCCGCTGGCTTTCGAAGGGGAGAATATCAGCCTCGTCTCGATTGAATATCGTTTCCCCATTTTTTATCACACCGATCTCAATGTTCTGGGATTGGCGCATCTACATACCTGGCAGGGCGCTCTTTTCGCAGATACCGGAACCGTGACCGATTCGCGCAATGTGTTCCAGTTTTCGGACTACCGGTCGGATGTCGGCATCGGAATCCGATTTTTCGCCGATTTTTTTGGGTTCTACCCGGCCATCGTTCGGATCGATGTCGCAGTTCCCGTCGCCTCACCGATCCCCGGCGAGCAAAAACCACACTATTACCTGACCGCAGGCCAACCCTTCTGATAAAAGGAGCGCCGTAATTTTCCGCGCTAGGGCCTATTTTAAAAGGAGCGCCGTTAAAATAGGTTCCCTTAAGCTAAATTTATCACGGCCATGCTTCCAGGGCCGACCTACCCGGCGGCGTTCAATTAATTTTCCGCGCTAGGGCCTATTTTAAAAGGAGGACCCACGCTTCAAACGTTCGCAGCGGCATCGCCCGATAAAATAGGCTCTCAAGCGAAAGATTACGACCTCCTGGAAGTGGTTGGAGGCGCAACGGAAACCACGGCGTTCCATTGTGCCTCTTGGTGTCATTCGTCCGTTTACGGGGTTCTCGAAAAGGTCTGTCTGATTGTAGAGTGAACGTCGATCGGCTGTTATCTTACGCCAGAAAAATTTTGTCGCGGCCCATTACCTTTGCCTTATACATCGCCTGGTCGGCAAGCCGGATTAAGTCGGTTTTATTTTTAGCGTGCTCCGGGGCTCCGGCGATTCCGAAGCTGGCGGAGAGGTGAATGGAGAGCCCTTCCTTCTTTAAAAACTCGTAGCTCCGGATGGCATTTCGAACCCGGTGGGCAATCCGGTGGGTGGTCTCCACATCCGTTTCAGGAAGAATGACGACAAACTCATCGCCGCCATAACGGGCAATGATGTCGACATCTCTCAAACTCTTGATGAGAAGATTTGCCACCTCAATCAACACCTGACTTCCCATCAGATGTCCGTACTGATCGTTCACCAATTTGAAGTGATCCATATCAAGAAAAATGAGGGAGACCGTCGAACGATATCGTTGGCACCGCCGGATCTCAATCTCTAGAACCTGATCCAGATAACGGAAATTGTAAAGATGGGTCAGATCGTCCGTGGTCGCCAGGTCGGACATTTTCTGGTAAAGATAAGAGCGTTCAATCGCCAAGGCAGCCTGATCGACCAATTTCAATAAGAGACGAAGGTCATTCTCCTCAAAAGGCTTCTGGTCGAGGCGGTTGATCATTTGGATGATCCCGATGACCCTCCTTTTACTGATAATGGGAACGCAGAGCACAGACTCGACCTTCAGATGGGGAAAGAACTCATTCCGCCGAAAATGTTTTTGATTTGAAAAGTCGGTAATCAGAAGCGGCAGCCCCGTTTCAGCAACCGATCCGACCGGTCCCTCCCCCATTTTATATCGAACTCCCTTTACCGATTTTAAGGAGATCCCTTTTACCAATTCGAAATAGAGCTCATCTTTTTGCTCGTCGAGTAAAAGGAGCGACCAAGACCGGCATCGGACCATCTGTTGAGCGGTTCCCATGATGACGCGAAGAACCTTCTTGAATTCCAGCGTGGAGGTGAGCGCCTTTCCAACATGGATGAAATAAGAAAGTTCCTTTGTTTTTTGGCGGAGCTCTTTTTTCAGGCGGCGGTTTTCTTGGAGGAGAAGAGAGATGTTTTGATTTATCTTGCGGGGCGGCTTCTCAGCTTTTTTCTTCACGCAATCCCCTGTCGAAGCGAATGACTTTCAAAACACCAGTCAGGGCGCTCTGTTTTTGTGATACGCCTATGGCGTTTGGCTTTTGACATTGACCTTTGCGTCGGCTTCGTTTACTTTCCGTGACACTTCTTATATTTTTTTCCGCTCCCGCAGGTGCAGAGATCGTTTCGGCCGACCTTTTTCCCCTCGCGATGCACCGTCCGGTCTTGCGGAGACTCCCCTCTGTTCAACTGCATCTCCTGGGTCTTCGGAAAAACAGCAGGCAACTGAGCGCCGTAATTTTCCGCGCTGGGTCCTATTTTAATCTGGCCCGGGCTCTTTTCCTGCTTTACCATTTGAACACGGAAGAGGTGTTCTACCGTGTCTCTCTTAATCCGATCAATCATCCCTGTAAACATCTCAAACCCTTCTCGCTTATACTCGGTGAGCGGGTCTTTTTGCCCATAACCTCGCAGACCGATCCCTTCCTTAAGGTAGTCCATCGCGAGAAGATGGTCTTTCCAATGGGTGTCGATCATCCGAAGGAAAATCTGTTTTTCCAGCTGCCGTATTAATTCCCGGCCAAACTCCGCCTCCTTCTTCTGATAAATCTGCTGCACGTTCTTAACGATCTCTTCCTTCAGCGCGTCTCTCCCGATCGAAGGAAAGCCCAACTCCTCTTTCGAGAGGGACAACGAGAATTGGTGCGATAACGCTTCAGTCAACCCTTCTCCATCCCATGCTTCAGAGTAAGCTTCCTCAGGACAATAGGCGAGAAGGATCTCATCCACCTGCTCTTTCATTATTTCAAGGATATCTTCCTGAACCTCTCCGCCCGAGAGAACCTCTCTGCGACGGTTATAAATGACAGTCCGCTGCTTGTTCATCACGTCGTCATATTCCAGAAGCTGCTTGCGAATATCGAAGTTGTGCGCTTCCACCCGCTTCTGCGCATTTTCAATGGCACGGCTGACCATCCGGTGCTCAATCGGGACCCCTTCTTCCATGCCGAGACGGCCCATCAGGTTGGAAATCCGGTCCGAACCAAAAATCCGAAGGAGGTCATCTTCCAAGGAGAGATAAAACCGTGAGGAGCCGGGATCTCCCTGTCGTCCGGAACGACCACGCAGTTGATTATCAACCCGCCTGGACTCGTGCCGCTCTGTACCGATAACATGAAGCCCGCCTAAGGCGATCACCTCTTTTTTCTCTTCTTCGGTTTCCAGCCGGATTTTTTCCTTCACAGCATGAAGGGCTTCCGGTGTGGCGTCGGGGTGCTGTGCCTGATATTGTTTAAAGAGAAACTCCGGATTTCCGCCCAGAAGAATATCGGTCCCGCGGCCGGCCATGTTGGTTGCAATGGTGACGGCGCCTTTGCGCCCGGCCTGCGCAATAATTTCCGCTTCCTTCTCGTGATACTTTGCATTCAAAACGGCGTGCGAAATTCCCTTGCGTTTGAGAAGGCCTGAAAGGCGCTCCGATTTCTCAATCGAGATGGTGCCAACCAGGGCCGGATGCCCCACCTGATTGAGTTCGATGATCTCCCGGGTGATAGCCTCAAATTTTTCTTTTTCCGTCCGATAAATGACGTCGGAGTAATCTTTCCGGATCATCGGTCGGTGGGGAGGAATCACCATGACTTCCAGATTATAAATTTTTGAGAACTCGGCCGCCTCTGTATCCGCGGTTCCGGTCATACCTGCCATCTTTTTATATAGCCTAAAGTAGTTCTGAAAAGTAATCGACGCCAGGGTTTGGTTTTCATTGGCCACCTTAACCCCTTCCTTCGCCTCGACCGCCTGATGAAGACCATCGCTCCAGCGGCGCCCCGGCATCAGCCGCCCGGTAAATTCATCGACAATAATCACCTCTCCATCCTTGACCATATAATCGACATCTCGTTTAAAGAGGGTATGGGCTTTAAGGGCTTGAAGGACATGGTGGACCATCGTCATATTGGCAAGATCATAGAGGTTCTCGACGCCAAGCAACCGTTCGACCTTGGCATTTCCTTCTTCCGTCAGCGCGGCCGTTTTTGTTTTTTCTTCAATCGTATAATCGTCATTTTCTTTAAGCGAGGGAATCACCTGGTTCACCCGGTAATAGAGTCCGGTCGATTCCTCCGACGGCCCTGAGATAATCAACGGCGTCCTCGCCTCGTCGATCAAGATGCTATCGACTTCATCCACGATGGCATAGTAGAGTTCCCGCTGGACGAAGCTTTGCGGATCAAACTTCATATTGTCTCGGAGATAGTCAAAACCAAACTCATTATTGGTGCCATAGGTTACATCCGAGCCATACGCAGCTTGCCGTTCACGGTCGGTCGAATCGTGTTGAATCAGTCCGACAGTCAACCCTAAAAATCGATAAATTTCTCCCATCCATTGGGAATCTCTCTTTGCCAGATAATCGTTGACGGTCACCAGATGGACGCCTCGCCCCACCAAAGCATTAAGATAGACCGGCAGAGTGGCAACCAATGTTTTTCCCTCTCCGGTTTTCATTTCGACAATTTTACCTTCGTGGAGTGCCATTCCTCCCAAAATCTGAACATCAAAATGCCGCATGCCGAGGACTCGTTTCGAGGCTTCCCGCACTACCGCAAAAGCTTCCGGCAAAACGGCCTCGACCCGTTGGGGTATTTCCGCATCGTCAGGGGTGGCCTCTCCGAGGTATTTTCGAAATTCCGCCGTTTTATCACGCAAACCCTGATCCGAAAGTTTTGAAATTGAGTCTTCCAAGGAGTTCACTTTGGAGACAATCGGCCAAAGGCGCTTCACCTCCCTATCGTTGCGGCTTCCGATGACTTTTTTTATCAGATCTAACATTCTTGCTCCATAAAAACAGAATTTTTTCTGAAATCTATAAAATGTTTTGATTATAGCATAGAAGATTTCCTCTGAACATCACTAAAAAAAACCCCCGACAAGGAAAACCTTGTCGGGGGTTCAGTGCCTCTATCATCTAACCTTTCATCACATTAGCAGCTTGCGGACCTTTATCTCCCTGGATAATTTCAAACTCGACTGTCTGCCCCTCAGACAGAGTCTTAAAACCATCCCCCTTGATCGCGGAAAAATGGACGAACACATCTCCTCCGTCCTCCCTTTCAAGGAACCCATATCCCTTTTTCTCATTAAACCACTTCACTTTACCTTTCACCGCCATCGGACTTGCAAACCTCCCACTGCCCAATATGACGGCCCTCCGGCAAATCATATGGGTGTTGATAATGCAGAGAGAGAATGTCAAATCCCTCTCCCCTTTCGACAGAAGAGGACCCTTCTCTCCTGTTAAAATAAACCCTAGCGCGAAAGATTAATTGAACGCCGTAAATTTTGCTTATGGTAACCTATTTTAACGGCGCTCCTTTTGAAGCGTTGCCCGCAATCGGAAGTTAAACATGCACTAGTTCAAAATATACTTCATCGGATTGGCGGGTACATCATTTACATAAACTTCATAGTGGAGGTGGGGGCCGGTAGAGAGACCGGTGCTTCCGACGTACGCGATGATCTCCCCTCGTTTTACTTTTTGCCCGATTTTTACTGCTGTTTTAGACAGATGGCCGTAAAAGGTAACAATGCCATAACCATGATTGATCTTCACTAACTTGCCAAACCCGCTATCAAAAGCGTAATAACTGACAATCCCTGCGGCGGGGGCAACGATCGGAGTATCGGGGCGAGTGGCAATATCGATTCCGTTGTGCCGGGCAAGGTGCCCTGTGAAAGGAGAAATCCGATTTCCGAAACCGGAACTGACCCAGCCGGTGGTCGGCCAAATGGACGGAGTGGACGCCCAGAGAGACTGTCGACTCTGCACCGCCTCGGTCAATTCTTGGAAACTTTTTTCTTGCTGAATTGCCTTGGTTTGAAGCTCTCCCAAGTCAGACTGAATTGAAGCCATTAATTTCGAGTCTGAATTGGAAGGCGCTGCCTCTTCCGGTCCCCCCAGTGCAGCAACATTCATATTCTCCTGGAGAGGACCGATGTCAGTGATGACACGCAACTTACGGTCGAATTCGACCAACCGTGTCATCTGTTTTTTTAAGTCATCAATTGAGCTAGAAAAACTTTGAACTTGGATTTTTTGAGTTTTGGTTTCCTTGCGAAGGTCTCTTAACTCCGAGAGTTGGCCGAGCATTAAAAAATATTGGACAAAAAAACCGGCCAATCCAAGAAGGAGGGCGGATGAAAACCCGATCAGATATTTACATGTTTTCTTGCTGAGAGAAAAGCGGTAAGGCTCCGAAGTCGGACTTGGGAGAATGACGACGGTATAAGAATCGTTGTTTTTCCCCATTACCTATCTCCCAAAAACGGGAGGATGGTAACACAGGCCCTCCCGCGTGTCAAGTTTTATATACCCACTTGTCATGATGAAAATGATCCCTTTATGGATAAAAAATGATCCCATTTCGTCGTAAAGGCTACCAGATTTTTCCATCTTGTCAAGGTATTGTATGTATCATACCGAAGAGGATATAGGCTATGCTTGGCCTCCTTTTTGCCTCTTGCAGGATCTCGGACCGCTATGGTATGTATGGAACTTACTGTGTGTTCTTTCGGATCCACGCTAGGTAGTCTGGGGATCCCGCAACCAGCGGGAGGGCGATCATTTCGGGGACGGAATAACTATGAAGTTTTCTTACCTCTTCAGTCAATCGATCAAAAAGATTTCGCCGGCTTTTGAGAATGACCATCGCCTCCTGTTCTCGGCAAATTTTCCCCTCCCAGGCAAAAATAGAAGTGACAGAAGAAAGGATATTGGCGCATGCCGCGAATTTATTTTCAACGAGATAACGCCCGATCTTTTCTCCTTCCTCCGCAGAAGGAGCCGTAATGAAAACGACAATTTCTTCCATTAAAGTAAGTCCTAGCGCGAAAATTTACGGCGCTCCACTAAAGTAAGTCCTAGCGCGAAAATTTAATTGAACGCCGCCGGGTAGGTCGGCCCTGGAAGCATGGCCGTGATAAATTTAGCTTAAGGGAACCTATTTTAACGGCGCTCCACTTTTGACTGAGGTCCAATAAGTCGCTACAGAAGTGAAACGGAACAGGTCAATCCTTTAGGATCATTCTCTCCGAGATTTCGCCGGTAGCCGAGGCCTGCTCTGTTCCTTTATAAACGCTCGGTGTAATAAAAATCAAGAGTTCATTTTGCACATCGGTTTTCAATTCTTTCTTAAAGAGCCATCCAAGAATCGGTATTTTAGATAGCCACGGCACCCCTTTTTCTCCCTGCGACTCGCTTCGGGTGTAAATTCCGCCGATGGCAACAGTTTCATTATCCCCCACCAGCAGATCTGTCTCCGCGGTTCGTGTAGAGAGCGGCGGAATGTTCTGAACCTGTCGAAAGAAATCGGGGTCTTTTTTCTCTGTTTTGACATGAATGAGGATCTGGTTGTCCGGCGTAATATGCGGGGTGACCGTCAGCTCGAGTTTTGCATTAATCGTTGTCACCCCCGTTGTGGCATTCGAACCGGCCGTTGTCGTGCCGGGGGAGGTCACTGTCGATAAAATAGATGTCGTTGGAATGAGAATTTCCGTTCCACTGGAAATCTTCGCCTCCTTATTGTTCAGCGTCAAGATGCGAGGATTCGAGAGGATCTTGCCCCGTCCGGTGTCTTCCATTGCCGAAAGCTGAAGATCGAGTTGACGGGTCAAACCGACGTTGCCGATGGTGAAACCGATGGCTCCCCCCGCTCCAGCGCCCACGGTCGCCGGCAGATTGACCAGGAAATTATTTCCAGAGAGACCGACTCCTCCCGTCAGCGGCGCCCCATTGTTGGTCGCTCCGGTGGCCAAAAACGTTCCGGAAGAACCTGATTCAAATGCCCGTCCTCCCCACTGCACCCCCAACTCCCGGGTGAAATTCGTGTTTACTTCTACAATTCGGGCTTCAATCATGACCTGAGGTGTTTTGCTGTCGAGTTCTTTGACTACTTCAACAATCTTCTGCATATTCCAAGTATAGTCGCGGACCACCAGTGCGTTGGTTCGAACATCGACGGTGATGCTCCCTTTTTTGGTCAGAAGGGTTTTGACGCTCTCATGGGTCTCTTTGGCATTGGCAAAGTGGACGGGAATGATTTTGGTGGCAAGATCGGCCTCTCCCTCTCCAAAAGGAGATTTCATGACCCGGATGATATCCCCTTCCCGGAATGAGGTCAGGTTATTGATTTTTAAAATCGACTCCAGTGCCTCTTCAAAGGTGACCTCTTGGAAGCTAAGGGTAAGCTTTCCGATCACATCATCACTGATAATGATATTCAGATTATTCTCCTGCCCGAGCGCGCGAAGCACATCTTTTAACTCGGCATTTCTGAATTCCATTGAAAACTGCCCCATTTTTTTCTGCATCGAGATCGCCGATCGGTTCTGCTCCCCAATGGCCTCCCGCGTTTCATTTCCAAAATAAAAGAGGAGACCCAAGAAGAGGAAGAGGGCTTGCCGGGCCCTAAACTTTTCCTGTCGAACCGTTTTAGATGGCTTCATTCGAAACCTCCGTGGTGCTTCCTTAACATTATAAAATAAGTTCTAGCGCGAAACATTAATTGAACGCCGTAAATTTTGCTTATGGTAACCTATTTTAACGGCGCTCCTCATTTTGATAAAAACGGATCCACCCTCAATTCCAAATTTCGGAGCCCCTCCGTTAAAAGAACCCGATCGGAACGGACTTCACTGACCTCCATCCCTTCGATCTGATCCCCTTTTCGAACAATCCGGCCATTGATGATCGCCGCTCCAGTTCCACTATTGAAGATAATGGCGCTAAGCGAGAACGGCTTTTCCATGCCATTCACCACCGGGTGAGGTTCTCCTGTCGGCCGAGAAGGAAGCACAAAGGGGTCTCGCCCCCATTCCATTGAACCGTTCCTCTGCTTAAGAAAGGAAAGATTGACATCCGAAAGAGATTGAACTCCGGAGGGAGGTGGCGCCTCGTCAGGTCCAGACACGGACCCGGCTCCGCTCGCCTTAGGAACGGGCGTTTGCGAGAAAACAGACGTCGAAAAAAGTGAGATGACAATCAGAAAAATCCAACCTGATTTCTTCATGCGCCTCCCTTTTTATAAATATGGAGGGTCATTTCTACCACAATATACGGTGTTGTCTCCGCGGTTGATTCGATTTTAAGATGATTGACCGTTACCGGCCGGGATAGCCGCTCCAAAGAGGCGAGATACTCCCCTATATTCCGAAACCGGGATCGGGTTTTCATTTGGAGGGGGAGAATGTCATATCCCTCTTTTTTTTCAGCTATTCCCGGCTTCAATTCTATCAGTTGCACCTCCTGAAGCCGAGCCTGCCTGGCGATTTCCTCAAGAATCACCGAGAGGGATACCTCTGAATCGACCCACGGAGCGACAGCCGGAAGGAATGGCTTAACCCCCTTTGTCTCATCGGCCTTTTGAATCAAAACCGGCAAGGCCGAAGAGAGGGCGGAAACCTCCTGCTGGAGAGCCGTTTTTTGGGTATGTAATTTCTCCCGTTCCATGACCCGCGGTTTGTAATAGAGAACCAGGCCTGCATAGAGCAGCATCCCCGCCGTCAGGCCAGCCAGCACCTTTTCCCGGATCTTCAGCTTAGACCATTGAAATTGGCTTAATCGTTTCATCCCTTCTCCGGTGCCTTTTCGAAAGCCTCTTTTCTCAGACGTGTATGGATTGAGAAGTCAACCCGTTTCTCGCCGAGGCTTTGCCTTGAAAATTCAAGTAGGACGTCCTGAAAATATCGAGACGCTTCCACCGAGCCGATCAGCTCGGTGACTTTCTGGTGTGATGAAGCAAACCCGGAAAATTGAACGGTTTGAGTCGCTGCGCTTTGAAACTCAGTGATCCAGACCCCTTCAGGAACCACCAAGCTGACCTGCTGCAAAAGCCGCGACCATCTAATCCTCTCCTTTAATCCCGGATCGTCTAATATCCCGCTTGGTTGTAAATTTCCGGCGGATGAACCTGTCATCAACGTCTCCATCTGCCGCCGAAGCTGATCGCGTTGCTGCAAAATATGCTCTACCTCTTTTTGAAGGATGATCTGTTTCTTGCCGTCCTGAATATAGAAACCGGCGACCAGGAAAATCAACAGGCACAAAGAAAGAGGGAACAGAACCTTCTGAGTGGACACCCCTGCCCGGACTCTTCCTTCCAAAATGTCGGGCTGAAATAAATTAATATGCTCTTTCATCTCGGTTCCTTACCCAATACCGGTTAAAATAAGTTCTAGCGCGAAAATTTAATTGAACGCCGTAAATTTAGCTTAAGGGAACCTCTTTTAACGGCGCTCCGTTTACCTTCTTAGCGATCACCGCGCCTCAGCGCCAATCCAATCCCGGTCGAAAAGCGAGGAGCAATCATTCGGCTCTCGGTCATGGTCTCTGCCCCTTCAAGCTCCGCAAACGGATCGTCAATTTCGACATCGGAGTCGAAATAACCGGCAAAGTATTCGGAGAAGCCGGGAAGAAGCGCTCCCCCTCCCATCAAAATGATTTTCTTAAAAACCCCTTCTCTGAACTGGGCCCGGTAATAGTCAATCGACCGTTGAATTTCAATGATAAATCGATCGCTTTCACTCTTAACGACCGCCTGAGCCGCCTCTTCCGCCAACATCCCCTTTTCCCGTTTCAACTTCTCGGCTTGATCATAGGAAAGATTGAGTTCTTTTTCCATCCTACGGGTAATCTCATCCCCTCCAATCTCCAGCCGCCGGGTAAACCTTAATACCCCGTCCTTCAAAATGGTAATGTCGGTTTTGACCGCTCCGATATCGATGTAAATTAAATTTCCCATCAGGTCATTCGGATAATTCAGCTTGACCGCATTCAGCAGTGAGAGCGGGTTTACATCAATGGCCAGGATCTCCAGGCCGGCTTTCTGCATCATCGCCGATTGCTCTTTTACAATACTCTTCTCCGCCACTACCAAAACCATTTCGTATCGTTTTACTTCTTGGTCTTGTTTATTACCGGCGATGACGTAATCCAGGACCATTTCCTCCATCGGAATGGAAACCAGCTTTTTGGCCTCCCACTTGACTGCTTCGGCCAGTTCATCTTTCGGCATCACCGGCAGGCTTAAATATCGGATCAACGGCGCCTTCCCCGAAAAATTAATCACCGCTTTCGGCCTCGATTTTTCACGAATCAATTCCTCCAGAGCCGCGGCAATATTTTCTTGGCGGAAATCTTCATCCGTCGAAATCTCTTTCAGTCCGATATCAATGAGCTTCATCCCTTTTCGGCCCCGGCAAAGGCGCACGACCTTGACCGAGCTTGCGCCGATATCAATTCCCCAAAACGGTTTTTTAAACGGGAGCCATCCCATACATCATCTCGAATTCTTTTGTTCCCCGGTCGATCCGTTGCCGTTTGAGAGCACCGGCTCGAGGGAGAGTTGTAATTCTTCCATCGCTTTTTCGTATGCAATCTTATGCTTGAAGCCCTTCCGCAGATATTTCCAGATGAATTTGACCTTCATCGCATCCTCAGCCGTATATTCCCGCGCCTCCAGGTCTCCCATCGGAATCCTTTTGGGAACCACATATCCCTTCTGCTCCAGATAGTAGAGCTTGTGCCGCGGAATATCGATTGATTGTAAAATCTCCGATGTTTTCATCAACCCCGATCAATCCAAAGTTAGTAATGAATCTGTTTTTCTAATGTTCAAAAAAGAGAAGACCCGCCCACCCTTTTTTCTTCTCAGCGAAACCGCAGCCGCGCCCTCAACGGAATTCCTCACGGTAGGATTCAGTAGTGGCTTCATTCAGAGAGCTGAAATTAAATACGTTCACGGTGATCGGCACGGTATCCGTATCCGACCGCCCGTTCGCATCGGTCGTCACGATTGTAAAGTTCACCGGAGGAGGCGTGGTTGCAGCCGGCGTCGCAGTGAAAACCAACCCGAAATCGCCCCCTCCAGCCAGCATCAGCCGTTCCGCCACGGAAGGCGCCGTAAAAACAACCGGGTTCGAGCCCGGCGCAGAGAAGGTCCATGTCTCAATCAAATTCGCGGGGCTGTTTTCCACAAGAGAGTAGGCATCTCCTCCCCATGACCAGCCGACCGGATACGCGATTGAGACGCTCGTCACCGCAGCGCAGCCCTGATTGATAAACGTCCAACTGATCGCTTCATTGGAGCTGGAGGCGTTCGTCGCGGCGGGGGTGATGGTGATTGTATAGCCCCCTTCTGTGAGAGTACTCGAGGTTGTCGTCAGTGTTGAACGAGGCGTTCCGGTACCCTGCTCGGTTCCGCTTGCAGACCCACTAAAGGTGAATGTTTGTCCCGGGATTCCCCCGCTGATCTGGTAGACCCATGTAAAAATGAAGCTCCCGCCGTTCGATGCCGGAATCGGACCGTTGGGAGCGGCTGGGGTCGGGCCCGAAACAAAAACGACCGGCGCTCCGACGGAAGGGTTCAGCGTCGGGGTCACGTTAATGATTGCGTTCGGCGCGCTATTGGTGAGCGTCATCGTCACCGTCATGTTCTGGCCCACGTAGGCGCAGATGGGACTGACACTGAGACTGGCGCTCGGGGTATTTACGTTAAGGGAACCTGAAGTGATTGGATTGATCGACGTGGCGCTACCCGTATTGTTCCGGACGTAGAAGGCAAAGGTGACGGTCCCGGCGTCGCTGGGATTCGTTGTATAAGTAAACGTAATCGTCCCCGTCGCACCTGGCGCCAATGTCAGAGGATTTGGGCTGTAAACGGGCGCCGGGTTATTGAGTGTAACGACCGGCGAACCGGGAGGCGGTCCGATGGTAGGAACCGGCCTATTCCCCGCGTTGCCGACGACAATACTCGATTGGGTCGCAGAGGAACGATTCGTCACCGTGATAATCACTTTAAAGCTCCCCCCCGACTGGATCGAGGTGATCGGGTTATTCGATATATCGGTAATCTGGATCGTCGCATCCAGCGCCCTCAAAGCCCACGATCCGGGATTGTTGGTGGTCACCGATGCCAATCTTGTGAACGGCGGCCCGGTAGTAGTTGTCGTATACCGGGCTCGGGCGTCCCGGAGGGTCTCATTGACATTTGCGGTCGTCGTTCTCATCACCAATACCACTGTAAAATCCTTAAACGTTCCCGTCGCAATTGCGTTCGCCCAACTGCTCGCCTGGAAAGTGACGGAAGTGGTGCTGTAGGCGGTGCGGGTCCACCCCGCCGGCGCAGCCGTGGTCGAAGAAAAGGTGGTTCCGGTTCCCGACAGACGAAACCGCATTTCGTAAATCCGCTCTCCGGCATTGCCCCCATTTGCAGTATTCGTGATCTGATAGGTAAACGGCACCGTGCTCCCCATGACAACCTGCGTCCCGGGCGCGGGATTCGTCTGGGCGATTGTATAAGTCCGCGCGGCTTCCGCTCTTCCCTGCCAGAGACAGAGAGAGAAGGCGATTATCGATGCAATGATCCACCTTGTCTTCATCTTTGTCTTCATCACCGTTTGACCGTCTTCCGAACCACCCGCATTGCATTTCCTGAGATAAGGCTCACCGACCCAGTCGAAATCAGTTCGGCCTCAAAGTCGGACGCACCCCCATCGACCAGGATCGGCGTCACCGGCACGCCCGCCCCGTGATTTGCGGAGGGGGTTGCGTTTTGGCAGCGAGAAATTCCAGTGAGGGTCAGAATCACCCCGGAGGTGCTTGATCCGGTATACGAAATCTCCTCCCCCTGGATATCGATCGTCCCCGCAGCAAGAAACTTTGGATGGGCCGCCAACGAGACCGATGCCGGTGAAGCGCAACTATTTGGAAGGCCCACCGATAAGGTCGTTACCGGGTAAACCCGATCGTTGCGATTGTGGCCGTTCGCGGTCCCGCTCACCCCACCCACCGGCCAATTCCGCACAATTCCGGTGAAGGTGTTACCGGCAATCCCGGTGTAGCGGATAAACTCGCCCGTGGTGATGTCATCTTCAATCTGCAGGACGCCCGCCGTCGGAAAACGGTCGGTGGTATAAACCGTGATCGCCCCGGTTGAGACAGCATCAGGAATCCGGCGACGGAGCATCGTCGCCGGCAAGTTCAAACTCACATTAAAAGCGCCCGCCCCTAGATTGGTCGCCGGGATAACAATCGGATCGACCGTGCTTCGATACCAGTCGAGGTTCTGGGCCAGAAAGAACTGAGCGAACTCACCCCCTCCCTCCGCAAGATAGTACGCCCGGTCGGACTGCACTTCGTTCATCGAGCTAAAACTCTGCGTGCTGACGAGAGAGACCATGATCAGGCCAAAAAAGGCGATCACAACGATCAAAAAGACCGCTGCAACCAGCGCCATTCCCCGCTCTGTCTTCAGGACATCGGATCGTCTCATGTAAAGTTCCTCGGATGGACCCGCACCCGAAACGCTTGCGACTCCGATCCCCTCGTCAAGGTTAGATTGACCTCGATGGTCCAGACCTGCGCTGCCGCCGCGGCCACGGTAACCCCATCCTGCTGGAAGTAGGAAAAGGCCAACGAGGCCGAATCGGCCGAGGCGAGCACGGTCCCGGTTCGGGTGATCATTCCTCCCGCCGAAGTATAAGTAATCGGAGGGTTCCCATCGATATCCGTAAATGTGAGCGTGGCGGCCGTCATCGTGCTGAGATCGGCGGCCGTTCGGCTGCGGACCATCCGGACCTCCCGGGCCATCCGCTCGATCGCCAAACGTCCGTCGTTCGTCACGTTGGCGCGCGCATCCTCGGAGATGAACGCGCTCACCCCCTCTCGAAGGACTACCGCCCCGATCCCGGAGATGATCCCGACAAGAACGATCGTGAGGACCAACTCGACCAGGGTAAAACCGGCCTGCTGGCGCAGACGGCCTAAGAAACGCGGGTCGTTCACATCGTTCTCGTTTTCTGGCCTTTCCCTCATCTGACCGACTCCTCTTACCGATCGACCTGTTTCTACATCGCGTTCAAGAGCGCCATTCCTTTTAATAGTTGGCCACGAGTGTTACGGCGGTGATCCCGCCAATTTCGGCCTTAGTAATCGTCACCTCAACCCGTTTGTAATTGGTCGCTCCGCCACAGCTGTTCAGATTTGTGGCCGGAACAAAGCAGACCGTACGGCTGCAGGAAAACCCTGGAAATCCTGCCGTCGATACAACACAGGCCCCCGTCGCAACCGGGCCAAATCCAAATGCATGCCTTTGCGCCACCGTCTGGTCAAGCTCTGCTTGTGCCAGTGCAATCGCCTGCTGCGTTAGCACAGGATTGGCGCTTCCACTGACCCCCTGAGTCAACGGGATCAGAATGCCGGCCGCCAAACCGAAAATAACAAGAGACATCACGATCTCGATCAACGTAAAACCCTGTTCTTGATCAAGACTGCCGTAGATCGTTGGAGGTTTAGGCCTTTTCACGGAATTGTCACCTTTCCTGTTTGGGCCAGAACGGTCACCGTTTGGACGACCCCTCCTCCGGAGACAGTCACGGTTCCTCCCACTGTCGGCACACCGAGTGTGTTAAAGCCGACAAAAGCACCGGCCAAACTCCCCCCGGAGATCGTCACCCCGACATAGTTTCCAACGTTAAGGGTCACAGAGAGGTTTCCGCCGCTGTTCGCCGGGTCCCTTGCAAATTCGACGGCCTCTCCCCATGTCCCGTTCCCGTTTGCATCGTTCACCACCGCATACCCACTTGCGGGGGCCGGGAAGGTGTTAAAGTAAACCCGGTGCGGCAGATTGCGGGTCATGGCGAGACTTTGGGCATAAGCAATGTCCGACTGAAGCTTACGGGCCGTCACCGACGCCCTCGTCCCCGCCATGTTTCCCAAGTTCGGGATCGCAACCACAGCCAAGATGCCCAGAATAAGCAGCATCACGACCGTTTCAACTAAGGTGAAGCCCCGCTGCCGCACAAAGATGTTCTGCCTCCCTACTAAGGATTAGGCAATTCCGATCCCCATAAAGTTAGCCGTGGTACCGCCAACCGTTTTCGTAACCGTGCAGGTTGCTGTCGCACCCGGAGCAATAACCAACGCTCCCACCGTGTAACCGGTCGGTAGTCCTCCTAAAAGAACGGCGGCAGTATTGCAGTCAGCAACTGCGGTTCCGTTTGCCACGTTTGCTGAGCGTGCAGCAAAATTTGTGGCCATCGCCGAACCCATCGCACCGGCAACGCCATTGGTCGCAGCTTGGTTAGCATCGGCTGAAAGATTGATAAACCTGGGAATCGCCACCGCAGCCATGATTCCCAAGATCACAATCACCATCACCAGCTCAATGAGTGTAAAACCTTTTTGGTTTCGAATCGTCTTCATTTTTCTCTCCTCCTTGTTTTTAAGTACGTTCTGATGATCCTTACTTCCTCCTGTAGCCTACTACCAGTTTTCGTACCCTTTTGTGCTTGAAACCACATGGCCGCTGCCTGGATCATATCGGTACCGATTTCCGAAGGGATCCAACAGATTCCCCTCCCCGTCTAATGCCTGTGCCATCAGGTATTCGCCTGAAATGATTTCATCTCGCACCGGCAACAGATATTTTCTGAGAACCAAACTTTTTAAATCGGCCGGATAATTTTGTTGAAGCGCATGATAAAGTCCGATCCCGCTTCGAATATTGACCAGCCCGGTTCGTAATGTCACTTCTTTGGCCTCCAGTTCTAACCGCAGATAGTATGGCCATGCGATTCCAATCAAGATACCGATGATGATGCAGACAAAAAGTGTTTCTAAACCCGTGAACCCTTTTTGATTTGGTTTCAGCATAGAACGAATGAAGACAACTATCGACCTCCTTTAAATACATTGACCAGATTCCACCAAGGCATGAAGATCGCCAGCGCCAGGAAAAGAACCGCCCCGCCGATCACCGCCAGGAGCACCGGCTCCAAGCTGCTCGAAAGGTTCTTAATCGCATACTCCACGTCGCGGTCGTAATATTCCGAGACCTTCATCATCATCTCTTCCATCTTGCCGCTCTCCTCGCCGACCGCCACCATCTGAATGACAATCGGCGGGAAAACCTTGCTGACCTTCATCGGCTGTACGATTCCCCGACCTTGCCGGGCGGAGTCGCGAACGTTGTCCACCACGCGCGCAATCACCACATTGCCGACGGTGTTGGAGACGATTTCCAGCGTCTGCAAAATCGGGAGACCCGAGCGGGTGAGCGTGCCGAAGACGCGGGCAAAACGGGAAAGAGCGGTCTTGGTGAAGATCGGTCCGAAGATCGGAACCCTCAGTTTAAACCCGTCCCACCAAAGCCGCCCCCGGTGGGAATCGATATATTTTTTAAATCCGATCAATGCCGCGACGGCCGCCGCCAGAATAAGAAGGCCGTACTGTTGAATGATCTGATGGAGTCCGATCATCATACGCGTCGGGAGCGGAAGCGCGACTTTGAAATTCGCATACATGGCGGCAAATTTCGGGATGACAAACGAGACCAAAATTCCGAACGCCACGACGAGGGCCGCGACGACGATCTTGGGATAGCGCGTCGCCGCCTTGATCCGGGCGCGCGTCTCGGCGTCGTGCTCCGCCAGCATCGCCAGCCGGTTTAAAATTTCATCGAGCACCCCGCCGGTTTCCCCCGCCCGAACCATGCTGACATACATCGCGGAGAAAACCTTCGGGTGTTTGGCCAGCGCATCGGCGAAGGTGCTTCCCCCTTCAACATCCCTGCGCACCTGACTGATTGTTTTTTTAAGTTTTGGATTTTCGGTCTGTTCTTCCAACGCGGTAAAGCTTGCCATAAAAGGAATGCCGGCGCTGATCAGGGTCGCCAACTGTCGAGAAAAAATAATCAGATCGGTCGCAGTAATCGTCTCAAACTGAGGAAGAAGTTGGCTGAACGTTAGGCCTGGGTTTTCCTCTTCGATCAGAACCGGAATATACCCAAGACTGTCGAGATGGCCTGCGACCGCCTCCCTGCCGTTGCTCTCAAACGTGCCGACAGAGAGGGCGCCATATTTGTCTCTTGCTTTATATCGATAAAAGGGCATTCGACTCCTTAACCTTGGCTCTGGACGGGAGAGTTTGCAAGTTATATGCCTCTTAGGGATATCACACAAGAAAGGAGGAAAAGCCAATTAAGTCAATGCTTTGGTATCATGGCCCCTGGATTTTTAACCCACCCTATAAATTTAAACTTATGTACCGGGCCACCCAATATGGCTACTTTTTGTCACCGGCGGGCCTCCGATAAAATCCATTTAAGGGATAAAAAATCTATGTTTTTGATTGCGAAATGAGGCAAAACAGAAAAGCAGACCGAAAAAGAAAGGAAGAAACAGAATTGATTTAACATGCCAGGATGGAGTGCTTGCGGCGGAAATCAGCTGAAGTCGCCGTCGAATTCCTGGGTCACCCTTAAAACCTCTTCGATACTGGTGATCCCTTGGATGGCCTTGAACAAGCCTTCGACGCGAAGTGATTTGAATCTGAGCTCGGCCGCTTTTTTTCGGATCTCACCGGAGGGCGCGCGGGTGACGATCAGTTGTCGGATCGAATCGTCTGCGGGAAGAAGTTCATAAAGGCCGATCCGTCCGGCGTAACCGGTGCCCCTGCATTCCGGGCAGCCGTCTCCCTTGACGAATTGAATCTGTCTCTTCCCATCGATCAATTGGGTCAAGCCCAGCTCAGTGAGAAGGTTCGGAGTGGCGGGATATGGCTTCTTACAATAGTTGCAGACCTTACGAACAAGTCGCTGCGAGATCACGCCAAGCAGCGAGGAGGCGATTAAAAACGGCTCCACCCCCATATCAACCAATCGGGCGATGGCGCCGGCGGCATCGTTCGTGTGAAGGGTGGACAAAACCAAATGGCCGGTCAGGGCCGCCTGGATGGCAATGGTCGCGGTTTCGCGGTCCCGGACTTCTCCCACCATCACGATATCGGGGTCCTGCCGGAGAATCGATCGAAGACCGGTTGCGAAAGTGACGCCGACCTTGGCGTTGACCGGAACCTGATTGATCAGTTTGATCTGATACTCCACCGGATCTTCGATTGTGACGATATTCTTTTCCACCGAGCTGATTTGTTTCAGGGCGGAATAGAGGGTGGTCGTCTTACCGCTTCCGGTCGGCCCGGTCACCAACACCAGGCCGTAAGGGCGCCGGATCATTTTATCAAATCTTTGAAGGGTCTCTTCCGAGAAACCGAGGTCGGGAAGCGAGAGAAGCAGGCTCGATTTATCCAGCAGCCTCATGACGATCTTCTCGCCGAAGAGGGTCGGGAGGGTGGAGAGCCGGATGTCGATCTCACGGCTTCCGACCTTCATCTGAATGCGGCCGTCCTGAGGCACCCGTTTTTCTGCAATGTCGAGGTCCGCCATGATTTTGATCCGGGATGCCACCCCCGACTGAAGGTTGCGCGGCGCCGTCATCACATCCCGCAAAATCCCGTCGCGGCGATAGCGGATCCGAAGCCCCTCGGCCTCCGGCTCGATATGAATGTCGCTCGCTCCCTCTTTGAGCGCCTGAGAAATCATGGTATTGACGAACTTGACGACCGGGGTATCTTCGGCCAGCTTCGAAAGCTCGGTGACCGCATCCCCCTCCTCCGCCGCGCCGAAGCCTTGCCGGTCCGCCTCGCGGGCCGCCTCTTCCATCGTGGAGGTTCCCGAGTAGTATCGGTCGATCGCCTTCATCACATCCGCTTCTTTGCTCATCACCGGCTCGACATCGCATTTCGTCGCCCGTTTCACATCGTCGATGGCAAAAACGTTGAGCGGATCGGCCATCGCGATGGTGAGGGCTTTTCCTTTTCTGAAAAGAGGGACAATCTGATGCCGCCTGGCAATCATTTCCGGAACGAGTTGGACCACCTCCGGCTCTACGATCATCCCTGAAAGGTCCATGTACTGGATCCCCATCTGCCGGCCGAGCACCTTGATGATATCGTCCTCGGTGACAAAACCGAGATTTTTTAAAATCATCCCGACCCGTCCGCCGTGGGTTTTCTGCTCTGCCAGGGCGCGCTTCAACTGCTCTTGAGAAAGAAGACCTTCCGCAATCAGCATCTCCCCAAGCATTTTTCTTTTTTGTTGTGGCTGCGGCATGATTCCGTCTCAGAATACAATGGAGCGCCGTAAATCTTTCGCGCTAGGACCTCTTTTAAAAGACAACATTGAGCTAATGATAACAGCGAGCCGGGATTTGTCAAGAAATCAAGATCTGTAGAGGGGGTGGAGGGCTTTTACGTCGATACCCTTTTGGAAAAATTCAGGACCCATTCTAAAAACTGTACGCCGCGCTGAAGATCAGCCCCATGAAGGTATCGGAGGAGTCGGCAGAGCGGTCGTCGAACTTTTGGTATTTGAATCCTTCGGTAAAGGTAACGGGAGCGGTCGGCATCCGGTAAGCAAGCCCAAGCTCTCCTGAGAAGCCTTCGAAATCACCGGTTGCTTCCCCTACTCCCGCCTGTTTGAAGGTGCGGCTCAACCATGCATAAGTGGCATTGCCATAGAAGAGGAATCCGCTCCGTCCCAATGGATAACTTCCCAGGATCCCGGCAAAAGGCCCCCGGGCTTCCGCGTTCAGATCGGCGACCCCCTGAGAGGTCGGAAATTTAAATGTAAAGTCAATAAACTTATATCCCCCGGTGATGCCGAAGTAGGGATTGAAATAATATCCGGTGATTACGTCGGTGTCGGTCCGGTCCGTTTCGGTATCGGTCACCGCGTCTACCGGAAACTGGAAAGTCCCCGTCAAGTAGGTCGCGCCCACGAAGAAATTCTGATAGCGGAGGATGGCCACCGGGCCATACATCGCCCCCACCCGGGATCTGAAGCTGCTCCCCCGGTCGGTCGTTTCCCACTCTGCCAGCCAGGATTTGACGCCGAGAGAAAACTTCACCGATTCGGCACGGGCGGTTCCGGTGAGAAGAAGCATCAGGCAGATCGGCAGCATCCACTTAAAATAGGTTCTAGCGCGAAAGATTACGACCTCCGGGGAGTGGTTGGAAGTCGCCCTGTAAACCACGGCGCCCTGCTTTTTGACCATTGGTTCTCTCCTTATCAATAAAAACATCATGGAAGAATTGGAAGCGGCGCCTCTTCTCTCGGGGCCGGTTTGGGCGCTTTGACCGCCGGCGGGGGCGGAGGCAGCAGCTCCCGGACGATCGGAGGAGGGGTCGGCGGAGGAGGCGTCACCCTTTCCACCGCTTTGGGCGGCTCCGGTTTGGGGGTTTCAGCCTGCGGGATGACCGGTTTTATCTCTTGAATGGCCGGCGGAGGCAACTGAGGCGCCGCCGGCTGCGGTATGGACAAGATCTTTTTAGGAACTTTTTTGACCGCGGGCTTCGGGGTGGACGGGGCCTCGACGGGAGGGATGACGAGCGGCGGGAGCGGGGTCTCGGTCGTTACGCCGGGGGATGGAGGAGCCGCTTCGACGGCCGGGCGGGGTGCAGGGGAAGGCGCCGGACTGATCTCCGTAACCGGCGCCGGTGGGACAACCGGTTTTTCAATGGCGGCCGGAGCCGGCGCCATTTCAACCGGGTCGATGGCGGCCGGCCGCCCCCGAAGGAAATACCAGAATCCCGCAGAAATAATAATTACGGCCGCCACAATCGTGATGCCGAGCGTCATTCCATTTCCCTTTAAAGTAGGCCCAAGCGAAAAATTACGGCGTTCCTTTTGCTGCGGCTTCTCGACCTGGGAAGGAGGTCTCTTTTGAGGAGCCGAAGACTTTTTGGTAGTAGGAGACGGCGTGGTCACCGGCGGTTTCGTCAGGGCGGTCACCTGTTTGAACTCCGAGACATCACTGCCGATCTCTTTTTCAAAGAGATGATGGAGGTAGTCCGACAGATCTTTCGGGCTGGGGCGGGGATCGAGCTGATGGAAGATTCCTTCCAACGCCTCCTGAAGGGCGTGGCCGGTCGCGTATCGATCATCCGGGTTTTTGGCCAGCGCCTTCAAAACGATCGGATCGATCTCTTTCGGTATTTCCGGCCTCACGGAAGAGGGGGGAGGAACCTCCGCCGCACGGACCCGCTCCAGCGTGACAAACTCATTCTCACCTTTAAATAGCCGCTCCCCCGTCAGCATTTCATGTAAGACGATGCCGAGCGAGAAGAGATCGGACCGGTGATCGACCCGCTTCCCCCATGCCTGTTCCGGGGAGAGATAAGAGAGCTTTCCTTTAATAATACCGGTTTGGGTGTGGGTGCCGGAGGAGGCCGCTTTGGCGATTCCGAAATCGACCAGCTTCACATCTCCGTTGTACGCGATCAGAATGTTTTGAGGGCTGATGTCCCGGTGGATAATTCCCAACGGCTCCCCGCCGATGGTCTTTCCGCGGTAAGCATGGTCCAGCCCCGCGGCAATCTTGGCCGTGATGTATAACGCATGCCGGAACGGGACCGGCGCTTCTCTCTTCTTTCCCGCCGAGAGAACATACGAGAGGCTCTTCCCCATGACATATTCCATTGCCATATAGTAAACGCCATCGACGGCGCCGAAGTCATAGACCTGGGCCACATGAGGATGGGTAATTTGAGCCGCGAGCTTGGCCTCATTAATGAACATCTGGATAAACTCGGCATCTTCTGTCAGGTGGGGAAGAATCCGCTTGATCGCCAGCACCCGCTCAAAACCCATCACGCCGGTTTGACGGGCCATGTAAAGCTCCGCCATCCCGCCGCTGCCGATTTTTTTTAGAAGCAGATAGTTGCCGAATGTTTCGGTCGTATTGAGCGTTGACTGTGCAGGCATACCGCTAAGGATAGCGTAAAGTTTGGAACTGTCAATGGCGGAAGATCTTTTTAGCCGACGCCGCAATCGAACGGGGACGGCCGGCATCGGAGGCGCGATGCTGAAATTGCATTTTCACCATCGCTATGATAGATTGCCGATAAAATAAGTCCTAGCGCGAAAAATTAATTGAACGCCGTAAATTTAGCTTTAGGAGACCTATTTTAACGGCGCTCATTAAGTAATCGCCTCTTTTAAAATAGGTTTCTAAGCGAAAGATTATCAAGGCCATCTATCGAGGGCCGACCTACTCGGCGACCTCCGGGAAGTGGTTAAAGCAAGCTCTAACGCGCAAAGTTATCAAGGCCATGATTCCAGAGCCGACCTACTCGGCGGCGTTCCACTTGGAGGTGGAAACGAAAACCACGGCGTTCCATTTAAATCTGATATCCGACAATGGGAATGGGTAAAATTTTTTATTATATCGCCAAGATGGTCCAGGCGGCCGGACTGCTCCTGATTTTGAATGTGCTGATCGTCTCGGCGTTTCAGGATGGAAGCATGGGCTTTCTTTTTAAATTCACCGTCGCCGGCATGGCCATCTTTATGGCCGGCTGGATGCTGCAGAAAATCGCTTAGCGGAACGCCGCCTAGTAGGTCGGCCATCGAAGTATGGCCTTGATAAATTTAGCTTTAAAATAAGCCCTAGCGCGAAAGATTATCAAGGCCATCTATCGAGGGCCGACCTACTCGGCGACCTTCAGGGAGTGGTTAAAATAAGCCCTAACGCGCAAAGTTACGGCGTTCCACTTGGAGGTAGCAACGGAAACCACGGCGCTCAATTCAGGAGACCTATTTTAAAAGGGATTCAGCTTTTTGAAGTACTCCCACCGCACTTCCTTCCAAAACGCCGCGTAGCTTCGCTCTCCCCGCAACACCCCGAAATAGAGCGCCATGCTTTTCGGGTGCCTGCGGGTGGCTTCCAGAAAGAGCCCGGGGAAAGAGTAGATCCAATACGCCATTTTTCCGGCCACTTCGAACTCGGGATAGAAAAGCGATCGGACTTCATCATCGTAGGACTGGATCGGCAGACCTTTTTTTAACGCCTCCCGCACCGCGTTTGCCGCCATCTGACCGCTTCGGATGGCGTAATAAATTCCCTCCCCGAAGAGAGGATCCACCAGCGATCCGGCATCTCCGGTCAAAAGCACACGGCCTTTCGTGAGCGGAAAAGGAACCCGATGGTAGAGGGGAAGCGCGCACCCATGCGGCGGGGCCGGCGCGTCCTTCGAGACAAGCGCATTGCGGCTTAAAAAATGGCTGTAGAGAAGCCGGGGCCCCTTTTCCTTCCCTTTAAAACCGGCAATGCCGATCGCCGCTTCATCCTCTTTCGGAAAAATCCAGCCATATCCTCGCGGGACGGTGAGGTCGATGAAAACCGATTCCCGGTAGTCATCCGCCCAACCCGATTTTCCGGGATCGGTTCCCCCGCTGCCGGGGAGGGGCGTTTCCGATTCGACGGAAAAGGCGAACTCCTTTTCCCATTGAGGATACAGCCGGCGCGCGATCCGGCTGTTTGCCCCGTCGGCTGCAATCAAGAAAGAGGCTGTCACTTTTCCGGAGCGGCTCTCGACTTCCACCCCTTCCGAAAAATCGCGCCAATGCCGCACCGGACACCCCTCCTGAATGTCGGCCCCCGCCGTTTTGGCTTTATCCGCCAGATAAGCATCGAACCGGGAGCGCCTGACGAGATAGGCCACCGGCTCTTTGGAGGAAAAAATCGCCTGCTTATTTTTGAACAGAAAGGAGATATGAAAGACCGTCTGCTCGATGGTCTCTTTTACATCCGGATCAAGAAAGGGAAGGAGGCGGGCGGAGAGGCCCCCGCCGCACGATTTATGACGGGGGTGCTTCGACTTCTCCAGAACAAGAACGGAAAAACCTTCTCTGGCAAGGAGCGTCGCCGCTGCGGAACCGGCCGGACCGGCGCCGGCAACAATCACATCATAATGCATGACTTTATTTCGTCTTAAAATAAGCCCTAGCGCGAAAAGTTACGGCGCTCCGATAGGGGCGGGGCGACCTCGTTGGACCGGGCGAGAGCCCCGATGGAAGCGCCCCGTCCCGGAGGCGCGATCAGGCGAAGCCCGGTCCTCGTTTTTCAGCGATCACATTTACTTTGGAGAGACTAACCCCCCTCCTCTTTGAGTTTGAGGATCTTTACCTTGAACTTCATCGGAACGCCGTCGCGGATCAGATGGAGGGGAACGGTTTTGCCGATCGGCGTTCCGGCCACCAATGCGGGAAGCTCATGCATCTCTCCGATCTTTTTTCCGTCAAATGCCACGATAACATCCCCCCGCAACACGCCGGCGATTTCCGCCGGACTTTCCCCCATCACCTCAGAGACCAGCGCGCCGCGGTCATCTTTTAATTTAAACGCTTTGGCCAGATCCCGGGTCAGTTCCTGGATCATCACCCCCAGCCATCCCCGCGTGACTTTCCCCTCTTTTTCCAAAACCGTAAGGATTTTTTTGATCATATTGATCGGGATGGCAAAACCGATCCCCTGGCCCGACGCATTGATGGCGGCATTGATCCCGATCACCTCGCCGCGGAGGTTGAAGAGCGGGCCGCCGGAGTTGCCCGGATGGATGGCGGCATCGGTCTGAATAAAATTGTCATAAGGGCCTGCGCCGAGGGTCCGGCCGATGCCGCTGACCACCCCCACCGTCACCGTTTCTTCAAGACCGAACGGGTTTCCAATCGCCATCACCCACTCGCCGATATCAATTGCATCCGAATCTCCCAGGGCGACGGGCGAAAAGGGACCTTTCCCTTCAATCTGAAGGAGCGCCACATCGATTTTTTGATCTTTTCCGAGGACCCTTGCAGGGAGCTCCCGGCGATCCGAAAGCCAAACCGTAATCTCTTCCGCCACCCGATTCCGGGGAGCCGGCGCAATAACATGATAGTTGGTTAAGACCAGGCCGGAGGGATGGATGATAAATCCGGTGCCGAGGCTGCTTTCTTTGATCTCAGGTTTGAGCCGATCTCCTCCCAGCCGGAAAAAATCCTTCAGCGGCCCCCCTCCTTCCTTGGCGACCCGGGAAGATCGAATATTGACCACCGAAGCTTTTTCTTTTCGAACCAGTTCCGAGAAGCTATAGCTCTGAGAGACCTCTTCCGCCCTGAGGGAGGCCGGATCGGTTGGAAGGGCATACAGGAGGAAGAGAATAAGAAGAAAAAAACCGAACCGCCGCATGCAATTCATCCGATAAAATAAGTCCTAGCGCGAAAAATTACGGCGCTCATTTAAAATAAGTCCTAGCGCGAAAAATTAAATGAACGCCGTAAATTTTAGCTTAGAAGCTTATGTTAACGACCTCCAGGAAGTGGCTGGAGATAGGAACGTAAGCCACGGCGCTCATTGAAAGAAAAAGCCGGCTACTGGCCGATGGTCCAGCCGAGGCCGATTTCAGTAAAAAATGACGTGAGACGGGTTAAGGAGTTGGTAAAGATCAAGAGCCCCACCAGCACCAGAAAGACACCGCTGGCGCCCGATACAAATCGTAGGTGACGGGATGTTTTCTTAAAATAAATTAAAAAGGTCTGAACCCCCAACGAAGAGAGGAAAAGCGGAAGACCCAATCCAAGGGAATAAACGGCCAAGAGCTGAATGCCCGTAAAGACCGAGCCGGTCGTGCTGGCGTAAAGGAGGATCGATCCGAGGATCGGCCCGACACAGGGGGTCCAACCGGCGCCAAAGGCCACCCCGACCAGGTAAGAGCCGATATAACCGGCCGGCTTGTTTTGGAAGTGAAAACGGGCATCCCGCATCAAAAGCGCCGGCTTGATCAAGCCCATAATGTAGAGCCCGAAAAAGATAATGAGGACCCCGCCGATTTTCCGGATGATGGCCTGATTGGAAAGAAAAAATTGCCCCATGAAAGTGGCCGAGGCGCCGAAAAAAATAAAAATGGTCGAAAACCCGAGAATGAACATCAGCGAGTTTTTCATCGCCATCTTGCGCGCCCGCGCCTTCCCTTCGGGCGAGGTCAACTCTTCTAGGGAGAGACCGGTGATATAAGAAACATAAGAGGGGACCAGAGGAAGGACACACGGCGAGACAAAGGAGAGAAAGCCGGCCGAAAATGCGATGAAGAAGGACATGTTTTGAGTTGCTTGCATCTAGAACTTCCTTGTGATCGATATCATTCTGACCTGATCACCCTTGAGGGTCACACGATCGACCCCTCTATCGGGAGCTTATGCCTTTCCCTTGACCAATTTCTCAATGAGGAGCCGGGCGTCGGGTTCGGTCCAATCTTTCGCCCCGAGCACCCGCTGGAAAACCGCTCCGTTTCGGTCGATCAAGATCGTGGTCGGCACCACCCGGACCTGGTAGCGATCATTGACGGCAAAATTATTGTCCATCAGGACGGGAAACGTAAAACCGAAATCTTCCACGAAAAAGCGGACCGGCGGCTCTCCCATTGTGTCGATCGACACGGCCAAGATCTCAAAATCGTTCCGGGAATAGTAGCTGTAGAGCTCCTCCATCGAAGGCATCTCCGCGCGGCAGGGACCGCACCAGGTAGCCCAGAAATTAATCAGGACGACTTTGCCCCGATATTCCGAAAGGGTGGTCAGCCCCCCTCTCAGATTTTTAAGCTTGAAGTCGGGGGCCAGTTGGCCGACATCGACCCCGCTTCCGGGCGACGCGCGCTTTTCCGAATCGACCTTTTTATCCTTCTCCGAACAGCCTTGAAGTCCGACGATCAGGAGAATCAGAAAGCAAAAGGTCCAGGTATGGATTAATCGGCCGGCCATTCGCGAACCCACTCGATTAAAATAAGTTCTAGCGCGAAAGATTACGACCTCGCGGGAGTGGTTGGAGGTAGACACGGAAACCACGGCGCTCCTTGAGAATAACCTGCAAGCCGACGCCGGATGTTCATGATTAGGATAAGGGAACTCTCCCCGCCCGCAAATCCTGTAAGGCTTTCTTGACCATCTCGGAGCTTTCGGTTCCCTGAGGGATATATTGGAACGCTTCGGTCCAGGCTTCATCGGCTTCCGGGTAACGCTCCAGTTGAACCAATGCAATCCCCCGCGCCCAGAGCACGCTCGGATCCTGCGAGAGCCGGATCAGCGCCTTATCGAAATGGGCCAATGCCTCTTCCGCGACGGCACGATTGCCCGGCGGGTTGGTGCGGATCAGAACCTCTCCAAGGCTGTAGTGGGCCGTCTCGTTTTTCTCATCCAACTCCAGCGCCTTTCGCCAGGCCTTCTCCGCCTCTCCCCACCGCTCAAGGGCCATATAGGATCGACCGGCCATCAACTGTCCCTGGAGATCGTTTGGATTCTTTTTAAGACGCTCCTCCAGCCGCGCCACCATCTCCGCCGGATTGATCGGAGGAGCGGCCCCCGCGCCGTCTCCGGCGGCTGCGGCAAACTGTTGTCGCTCGAACTTCCAGTAAACCAACTTATAGATTCCGGCGGAACCGATCGCCACCAGAATCCCGAGTGCCGGGATCAAGAACCAGTTGAATCCGGCCACCGAAGGGCGTGGCTTGTTTCCTTTCGACCGGGCCGGGCCGCTGGGGGTCAGGGCATCGAGCCGATCGAGGACCTTCACCAGCCGATGTTCGTGACCGAGCTTAAAACGGCTGTAGTCTTCAGCGGTCACCTTCCCCCGGGCAGAATCGATTTCGAGTTCCGAAAGGGTGCTCAACAGGGTCTGTCTTTCAATTTCCAGATCGACCCGTTCCTCATCCAGGGAGGCCTCATGGCCGACGATGAGCGGGATTTGTGATTTTCTCCAGAAGGGATAGGCTAAAAATGCAATCACACCCATCAACATCAGGACGGCGGAAACAGGAAACATCGGACAACTCCTTCAATTTAAAATAAGCCCTTAAGCGAAAAATTATGACCTCCGGGGAATGGTTGGAGGCGGCAACGCAAACCATGGCGTTCAGTTTTATTTATTGAGGGAACGCAATTCTTGCTCAATCCGCCGGCGGTTTCGTTCATCGATCGGCAGAAGGGTTTCCGCTTCGATCGGAACGGTCAGCTTGACCCACCCGCGGAGGGTTCGAAATAAGAAAATCCCTCCGATCCCCAAGAGGAGAAACGGCCCCCCCCAGAGGAGCAGATTCAGCCCCATCTTCCTCGGCCGAAGCAAGATGAAATCGCCGTATCGGCTGACGAAATAGGCCCGAATCTCATCCGCCGACTGGCCCTGGATCAAACGCTCCCGGATGATTTCACGCATCTGAAGCGCCAGCTCGGCGTTCGATTCCCAGACCGACTCCGATTGGCAGACGGCGCAGCGCAGCGTTTTCGACACCTCCTTGACCCGATCTTGAAGAATGTCCTCGCTCATGGTTTCCGCCGCTGAAATCAACTGGGTGAAGAGGAGAAAGAATGAAAGAAAAAAAGGAAGGAATAAAAGAAGAGCACCGTGGTTTGCGTGCTTAACTTCAACCACTCCCTGAAGGTCGTTAACATAAGCTTCTAAGCTAAAATTTACGGCGTTCATTTAATCTTTCGCGCTAGGACCTATTTTAAACTGTTTTTTCATGACGATGAAACCGATCCCTTTAATAATGGCTCAATGATATTTTCGACCAGGTTGGCATACGCATCTCCGATAATCGGTCCGATCAGTTTATGCCGGATGATCCCGTTCTGATCGATGACAAACGTCTCCGGAATGCCGTAGACGCCGTAGTCGATTGAAATCCTCCCCTTCAGATCGCGGACATGCTCAAAATTGTTTCCATGTTCCTGAAGGTACCGCTTAGCCAGATCTTCTTTGTCCTGGTAATTGACGCCGATCATCACAAAGTTCGGGTTCTGGCTGAATCGCTTGTTGATGGCGAGGAGCGACGGATGCTCCAGTTTGCATTCCTGGCACCAGGAGGCCCAAAAGTTGAGGACCACTACCTTCCCTTTAAACTCACTGAGCGAAACGGGTCGTCCCTGGTAAAGCTCCGGCCCGGTGATTTCCGGCGCCACGGTTTGAACAATGACCGGCGGGATATAAGAAGGATTCCCCCAGAGTCCCTGATAAAAGATAAAGACCAGTCCAAAAATACCGGTAAGGAGAAAAATATGCCAGGTTCGAATCCCCTTCATCCCTCTTTTCTCCCGGCCCTAAAAATCGTCTGCGCTGGGGTCGATTCGACCTGGAGCGCCCCTTCGCGTGGCGCGCCTGGCAGACCGATCGCCACTTCCGGAGAGACGGTCGCGGGATGCGGTTCCGCCACCTTTTTCCGGCCTCCTCTGAAAATATTTAAAATCACCCCCAGTCCCATAATCCCTCCGCCGTACCAGACCCAGAGGACCAGCGGGTTGTGCAGCGCGCGGACCCTCGCCCAGGTTCCGTCTGGCGAAACCTCGGGGATCGTGAGGAAAAGATGTCCCATATTGACCTGATGAATCGCGGTCTCGGTGGTGGGGGTCTGGGAAACGCTATAAAAACGTTTCTGAGGCCGAAGCTGCGCAATGAGGGTGTCGCCGCGGTAGACGTAGAAAAGCGCTTCCTGGCCGGCCCAGTTGACCCCTTCCGCCCCATACATATTGACCATTTTGAACTTATAAGAATCGAGTGGGACTTCGTCTCCCGGCTTCATGATCAGGATCTTCTCCGTCTGGTAAATCGTGGAGAAGATCATGCCGACCATCATCACCAGAACACCGATGTGGGTAATGATTCCGGCCATCCTTCTTGGATTTTTCCGATAGGCAGAAACGAATCCTTTGACATGATTCGCCTGGTCCCGCTTGGCCCAAAATGATGCAATCTTGAAAAAATCCAAGAAAATCGCCCCGCCGACAAAGCAAACGACGGCCAATCCTGCCAAAGCATACAGGCTTCGTATCCCGCCGACGGCAAACAGACCCAAGCCCATGAAGGCAATGAGTGTCGGCATCAGGAAAAGCTCCTTCAGATTTTGAACCGAGGCTTTCCGCCAGGGGATATAAGGCCCGATCCCCATCAGAAGGACCAGCCCCAACGCAACCGGCATGAAAACCGCATTGTAGTAAGGGGGGCCGACCGACACCTTTTTAAATTTCAGCACTTCCATTAATAATGGATAAAGAGTCCCGACAAAGACGGTGACCAAAGCGACCAGGAAGAAAAGATTGTTGAAGAGAAAAACGGCCTCGCGTGAAACCATCGAATCCAGTTCAACCGTGCTTCTCAGCTTGGGTGAACGGATGATGAGGGTCCCGAAGGAGAGGAGAAGCATGAACGCCAGAAACATAAGAATAAAAAGCCCCCGTCCGGGATCGGTGGCGAATGAATGGACCGAAGAGAGGATGCCGCTTCGGACCAGAAACGTCCCGATGAGAGACAAAGAAAAAGCCAGAATGATCAAAAAGAGATTCCAGACTTTGAACATCTTTCTTGATTCCTGGACCATCACTGAATGAAGAAAGGCGGTGGCGACCAGCCACGGCATGAATGCGGCATTTTCCACCGGGTCCCAGCCCCAGTAACCTCCCCAGCCGAGTTCATAGTAGGCCCAATACCCCCCCATCAAGATACCGGTGGTGAGCGCCAGCCAGGCAAAGAGGGTCCAGCGCTGCGTCGCCTTGATCCACTCCTCCCCCAAGCGTCCGGAAAAAAGAGCGGCCATCGCGAACGAGAACGGAATCGAAAGACCGACATACCCCAGATAAAGCATCGGCGGATGAATCACCATCGCCGGGTCCTGCAAAAGGGGGTTGAGATCCTTTCCGTCCAAGGGGATCGGGAAAATCCTTTCAAAGGGGTTTGATAGAAAAAGGATGAGAAGCAGGAACCCGTGCAAAAGCAACGATTCCATCAAGATAAGATAGGGCATCACCACCGGCTGTGTCTTCCAATGGATCCAGACAGCCAACGCACAGAACAATGACAAGATCCAGGCCCAAAGAAGCAGGGAGCCTTCATGCCCGCCCCAAAGCCCGGCGACCTTGTAAAAGATTGGAAGCTTGCTGTTGGAGGTCGCATAGACATATCTGACCGAGTAATCCTGGGTCAGATAGGAGTAGATCATCGCCGCCATGCCGATCGAGATCAGAATAAAATTGAGGGTGACCGCCTGCCGTCCGACCTCGACCCAGACGGAGTCCCGCTTCTTTAGGCCGATCAGCGGGGAAGCAACGCCAACCACAGAGAGAACCAGCGCGGTGATGACGGCAAAATGCCCTATCTCGATAACCATTCGTTCCCTCCGGACTACTCAGATTTCAGTGATTTCAGCAAACCTTTTTTCGGGAGCTCCACCCCCGCTTTCTTCAATTCGATCGGCATATAATCTTCTTCGTGCTTTGCCATGATCATATGGGAATGGAACATCTTGTCTTCGCCCCAGTAGCCTTCGACGACCGCCCCTGTCCCCTCTTTAAAAAGATCGGGGGGAACGCCTTCAAAGGCGATCGGAATCGTCTCCGCGCCGTCGGTCAAATTGAAAGAGATCTTGAGCGTGTTGGGAACCACTTTCATGCTCTCCTTCACCACGAGACCGGCGACCCTTATTTTCTTACCGTAATGGTCGGGCGAGAACGCCACTACTTCGGAAGGGGTGACGAAGTAAACAAGATTTTTTCCAAAATTTCCGAATGCCAGATAGCCGAGACCACCCGCCACCACGGCAATGCTTAAGAGAATACCGCCCTTCTTACCCCACTTCACAGCTGCTCCTCCGGTTGATAAGCCTTTTCTTGTTTGATCATAATATACAACAAAGCAACTTTTCTTTCCATATGAAAGAGGAACAGCCCGAGGGGAATCAGCGAGACCAGGTAGGCCGCCGTCACAAACCCATAATTCGGGGTGAGGGAGATTTTTTGGGCGTCCAACGCGCGGGTAGAGGGATCCCACTTTCCCTCGATCACCAACGTCTTTAATTCCCGGACGCTCTCCGTATCTTCACCGCGATACGAGACCTGAACTCTTTCGCCCTCTCCGGAGAGGAGAAAAGTCAGCCGAGTCTCTTCTTTCTTAATACTCCCGGCTTCGATCATCCCCCAGACCCGGACCGGTTGAGCCGGCGGCTCGCGGAGGAACTGAGCGGGGGAGACGGCGGCGACTTCCCGGTGATACCGCTGTAGGCCGAGGAGGCCGATGATCAACCCGACGGCCAATACCCCTCCCCACCGAACATAAAACCGCGTCATCGTTCGGTTCTCATAAACGGACCTCGCTCAACAGACGTCCTTGCTTCGCTTCCAGAAGGCGCTTCAGATAGAGCATCTGGGTCCGGACCATCAACATATAGGTAAAGAGAAGGGAAGAACCGATTGTCATGGAAATAAGGGGAACCAGCATATCGCCGGCGATGCTCACTCCCCGGACCGAGATCGACATCGGCTGGTGCAGCGTGCGCCACCATTCCACGGAGAAATAGACGATTGGAAGATCAACGAATCCGATGATCGCTAAAATCGCGGCGAAAGCGGCCTCTTTTTCTTTATCATCTAAAAAGGTCCTGAGCATCAGATAACCGATCAAGGTCAGCAACAAAATCGCAAAAGAGACCAACCGCGGGTCCCAGGTCCACCAGGTATTCCAGGTCGGCTTGGCCCAGATGGATCCGGTCAGCAGCGCCACCGTGGTGAAGAAGACGCCGATCCCGGCGGCGGCATGGCACATGTTATCGACCACGGGATCCCGTTTCCAGAGGTACCAGATGCTCCCGACGAAGAGCACCAGGTAGGCCAGCAGAGAGGTTTTAGCAAAGGGAACGTGGATGTACATGATGCGGACCACTTCCCCCTGATAATAGTCGGGGGAAGAGGTGACCAATCCCATATAAAGACCGGCGAAGATGAAGAGGCCGGCAGCGGCCCCGAACCACCCTTCATACCGTCGAAGTTTCCCGATCAAACGCTGTGCAAGCATAAGTACCTATTTATATGTGGGGCCGGCGCTGTGGGGCAGCCTGTGGCTCTAGATATTCACACCAGGTGCGCCATGCCCCACACCCTAGTAATCCAAAACAAATTCAAAAACCCAGAATGAGATGATAACAAAAATAACATCAAAGACCAGCAATAATTCGATCCAATGCCGGTAGAGCGAGAGGGGCTCTCCGCCGAGCGCTCCCCGGGTCGACTCGACCGCCCCGATAAAAACCGGAATGGCCATCGGCAGCAGCAGAATCGGAAACATTACCTCCCGCGCCCGGATCTGAACGGTCAAGGCCGAAAAAAGGGTTCCCAACGCCGAAAGCCCGATCGTGGCAGCGGTAAATATTAGCAGAATCTGAGGAAATTTATCAAGCGCGTCGAGGTTGAAAAAGAAGATGAAGAGGGGGAATAAAATAATTTCCACGGCAAGCAGGAAAAGGGCATTGCCTAAAAGCTTGCCAAGATAAATCGCCCCCTTCGGCACCGGCAGAATCTGAAAGTACTCCAGACAGTCGTTATGAACCTCCGCCAAAAATGATTTTCCCAGTCCGATGATTCCGGTAAATCCAAAGGCGACCCAGATAATCCCCGGCATCAACTCTTGAGAGCTTTTGGAATCGATTGAAAAGCTGAAACTGAAAATCAGGATCACGATGAGGGCGAAGAAGAACATCGAAGAGATATTTTCGCGGTTTCGCATTTCGCTGAGGAGGTCTTTCCATGCGATCCATTGAATAACTTTAAAAAAGCGCATCGGTTGCCAATAAATCGTTTACGGTCACTTCACGCAACGTACTGCGATGCAGGACCCCCGCGCGATGGGCGACTTCCGCCGTCCGGGCGCGATCATGCGTCGTGATTAAAATCGCCACACCCTCTTTGGTAAAATCGCGGATGCATTCGTTCATCATTCCGACCCCCCGCTCATCCAGGGAAGCGTAGGCCTCATCCAGCAGGAGCACCTTCGGGCGGACCAGAATCGCTTTGGCGATGGAAAGGCGCTTTTTCATTCCTGCGGAGAGAAACCGGCTTTTCAGCTGCGCAAAGGCGCCGATACCGACACGGTCTAGGGCCACTTTAATTTCACGCCCCGTGGGATTCCACCCCCGAATCCCGATTGCAAATTGGATATTTTCCATCACCGTGAGATCATCGTAAAGGTAAGAGCCGTGGCTGATTAAAAAAAGGGCCTCACGAACCTTCAGCTTCTCTTTGAGACCGTCGAAGCCCATGATCTCGAAACGTCCTGACGAGGGGCGATGCAGCGTGGCGAGAATTCTCAGAAGGGTGGTTTTCCCGGCGCCGTTCGGTCCGAACAACGCATAACATTCCCCTTCGCCCACCTCCAGAGAGATCTCTTTGAGAACCTGATAATGATGGAAGGATTTCGTTATTTCTATGGCTCGGATGGCCGCCATTAGATCGTAAAACCGGTTCCCTCATGATTAAATTTTAAGACGATCCGGACAAGGTGAACGATCATATCACGCTTTCAAAAAGGGGTCAAGCCGAAGAAACACCCCCAAATCTCTATATTGGTTCTTGACACGGCGATTTGAATCAAGTACGATCACGGAAACACAAAGATGTGTCTGACGACGACGTCCCATCCCAAATTTCAATTTGAGATGGGACGTTTTGTTTCTTAGGAGGAGCAGATGGCCTTTGGGCAACGTCTTTCCGACGCATTGATCGGTTGCAGCCCCGCCATGAAGGAAGTATTCAAGGAATTGGTGCAGGTGGGGCAGAGCAAAGCCACCGTCCTTTTACGGGGCGAAAGCGGCACCGGCAAAGAACTCATCGCAAAATTGATTCATGAAAACAGCCCCCGCGCAGGCAAACCTTTCATTAAAGTCAATTGCGCGGCGCTCACCGAGACACTGTTGGAAAGCGAACTCTTTGGCCACGAAAAAGGGTCCTTTACCGGCGCGATCCAGATGAGAAAGGGGCGTTTCGAACTCGCCGACGGCGGAACCATCTTTTTGGATGAGATCGGCGACCTCCCTTTACCGGTTCAGGTCAAGCTGCTGCGGGTATTGCAGGAGATGGAGTTTGAGCGGGTCGGCGGGGTGGAAACCCTGTCCGTGGACGTTCGAACCATCGCCGCCACCCACCGGGAGCTGGAAAATGCGATTCTGGATGGAACCTTCCGCCAGGACCTCTATTATCGGCTCAACGTCGTTCCGATCCGTCTTCCCCCCTTGCGCGAGCGGCGGGTAGATATCCCGCTTCTGATCAGCCATTTTTTGGAAAAATTCAACAAGGAAAACAATAAAAAGATCTCTCTCTCCAATGAGATGATTCAGCTCCTGATCCAATACGATTGGCCGGGAAATGTCCGCGAGTTGGAGAATTGCATGGAGCGCCTGGTCGTTCTGGCCGAAGAGGAGTCGGTCAATCTTAAAAATATTCCTCGTGCGATCGAAACCTATTTCAACGATATCCAAAAAGTGACCTCTCCCCCCCGCTCCAACAAACGGGTTTCCCTGGCCGAAACCATGCAAGGGATGGAGCAGGAGGCGCTCAGAAAGGCACTTGAGCGGTGTGGATGGGTCCAGGCCAAAGCGGCCCGCCTGCTGGGAATCACCCCCCGGCAGGTGGCTTACAAAGTAAAAAAGTACAACCTCTTTCCACCCGACGCATTTTAATGGAACGCCGTAACTTTTCGCTTCAGGGCCTACTTTAAGACGATTCCGTCGAGAAGAAGACAAAATTGTTTGGAACAAGACCAAAGCCCGTTTTTAAGCTCTGGATTAAAACCGGATTAAAACAAGAAAATCAAGGTTTCCATCAGATTTAGACTTTGGCATACCATTTGCTCTAATTTTAAACCCATTTGACTACAGTGATGTAATCAATAAGGTAGGCAGAGACGCCGCCGGGTTAAGATTGATATCTTATCCGGCGACGTCTTTTTTTTTACTAAAAACACTCACATATAAGGAGGAAACATCGGAATGAAGAAACTCATAGGGGGATGGGTTTTAGGAATATTGATCTTGGCCAATTCGGTCTCATTTGCCCAAACAGTCGATATTCATGGTTTTGTCGATACTTATTATAGCTATAACTTCAATAATCCCGACTCCAGGCTCAACGGTGTGAGCAATTTCGATTTTCATCACAATGCTTTCAGCCTCAACCTTGCGGAGATCGTTTTCTCGAAGAGCACATCGGATACCTCCCCAGTTGGATTCCGGATCGACCTTAACTTCGGAGAGACGACCGATTTCATCCATTGCGGCGCCTTTTCGTGCGAAAACGCTGCCGTCCCTTCTTCGGAAGAGCCTTATAAAAACATCCAGCAGGCCTATCTCACCCTCGCCACGCCGGTCGGGCTGACGTTTGATATGGGGAAATTTGTCACCCATCTGGGCGCCGAAGTCATCGAATCCAAGGACAACTGGAACTACACCCGCGGCCTCCTCTTCTGCTGCGCGATTCCTTACTACCACACCGGGTTGAAAGCGAACTATGCGGTTTCAGATATCCTCTCGGTCAGCGGCTTTGTCCTAAACGGCTGGAACAACGTCGTTGAAAACAACGGGAAGAAAACCTTCGGCGCGCAAGTTGCGCTGACCGCCATCAAACCGGTACCGATTATCCTGAACTGGATCGGACCGGAAGAGTCGGCCGGCGTTTATGAAAACCGGCAGGTCTACGATCTCGTCGCCACCTTCAACTTCAGCGATGCGATCGCTTTTGCCGTGAACTACGACTATGGCAGCCAAGATTCCCTGGTGACAGGGAGCGATCAGACCTGGTCAGGCATTGCAGGATATGCACGGGTGGCGATGGGGCAGAACGCGGTGGCGTTGCGGTATGAGATGGTCGACGATGAAGATGGCGTCATGTTTGGAACCGCCGACAATAAAGTTCAGGAAGTCACCCTCACCGCCGAGACCAAGGTCGGCGGAAATCTTCTGCTGCGGGCAGAATATCGGATGGATATGTCGGATAAGAATATCTTCGAGGATGAGGGCGGAGCGGTTACAGATACCCAGAACCGGGTTGTCTTCGGAGCTGTTTATAGCTTTTAAGAAGAACGTTGGGTCGTTGCATTTCTATATTCATCAATGAGGAGGAGAAAATGAAGGAACTGAAGAAGATAGGTTGGATCGGAATACTGGCGGCGCTGGTGTTGTCGCTCTCACTGCCTCTCTGGGCGGATGAGCCGGCAGCGCCACCGGTTACAGAGCCCCCTGCGGCCGTGGCGGAAAGCGCCCCTCCTCCCGCGGCGGCGCCGGAGCCCCCTTCGGAAACGAAGGTGGCGTTTGACACCCTCTGGGTGTTGCTGACCGGCATGCTGGTTTTCTTTATGAACCTCGGCTTTGCCATGGTGGAATCGGGGATGTGCCGGAGTAAGAACACCGTCAATATCCTCTCGAAAAACTTCATCGTCTTTGCCATCTCCTCCATTGCCTTTTGGGTGATGGGATGGGGGTTGATGTTCGGAGATGGAAATGGATTCGTCGGGCTGAGCGGCCTCTTCTTTATCGGCGGCGCCGACAATTCGCCGATGCCGGGTGACCTCTATCAAGGGGTTTACTCTGCCCTCTCCTGGGCAACGGTGCCATTGCTCGCCAAGTTCTTTTTTCAACTGGTCTTTGCCGGAACAGCGGCAACCATCGTTTCCGGCGCCGTGGCGGAGCGGATCAAATACCTCTCATTCATCGTCTTCTCCTTCTTGCTGGTCGCCTTCATCTACCCGATTGTGGGACATTGGATCTGGGGAGGGGGATGGCTCGCAAAACTTGGGATGTGGGATTTTGCCGGATCGACCGTCGTCCATTCGGTCGGGGGCTGGGCCGCGTTGGCCGGCATCCTCGTTCTGGGACCCCGGATCGGGAAATATAAAGACGGCAAGGTCCATGCGATTCCGGGACACAGCATGACTTCCGCCACCATCGGGGCCATCGTTCTCTGGCTCGGTTGGTTTGGATTTAATCCCGGCAGCACGATGGCGGTCTCGGTCAACGACATCTCTCGAATTGTGATCACGACGAATACGGCCGGCGCGGTCGGCCTTCTCGTCGCCACCGCTGTGGCCTGGCTGGTTATGGGAAAACCCGATCTCGGGATGTCGATCAACGGTCTTCTGGCCGGCCTGGTGGCGGTCACCGCCCCCTGCGCCTTCATTTCGGTCGGGAGTTCCGCCATTATCGGGGCCATCGCAGGAGTCATCGTGGTCTTCGCCGTGTTAATGTTCGACAAGCTCAAGATCGACGATCCGGTCGGAGCCACGGCGGTCCATCTCGCCAACGGGGTGTTTGGAACCCTGGCGGTCGGTCTTTTTGCTCAAGATTCAATCATGCCGAACACCACGGGCAACGGTCTTCTCTTCGGCGGGGGAACCAAGCTCCTGATGGCCCAATTGACCGGTATTGGCGCCGTCGCGGTCTTTACCTTTGTCCTCTCATATATTATCTGGATTGCCGTCAAAGCAACCATGGGTCTCCGGGTGAGCGAACAGGAAGAGATCGAAGGCCTCGACATCGGCGAGCATGGAAACTCTGCCTATCCGGACTTTGCGGTCAGCACAATTTCCAGCACCGGCGCCTACACCGGCAGCTATCCCGCTTCGACGCCGAAGAAAATGTCGGATAAGAACACTGAGAAAGCCATGCGATAAGGGAGCGCCGTTAAAACAGGTTACCATAAGCAAAATTTACGGCGTTCAATTAACTTTTCGCGCTAGGGCCTATTTTAAGGAGGGTAAAATGAAAAAAGTAGAGGCGATCATCAAGCCTTTCAAGCTGGAAGAGGTCAAGAAGGCCCTCTCCGAAATCGGCGTCTTCGGAATGACGATCACGGAGGTCAAAGGGTTTGGCCGGCAGAAGGGGCATAAAGAGCAATACCGGGGCGCCGAGTATACGATCGAATTCGTTCCCAAAATCAAAATCGAGATCGCCGTGGCCGACCCGGACGAGGAGAAAGTCGTCGCCACCATTATGGCGGCCTCCAAGACCGGATCGATCGGAGACGGAAAGATCTTCGTCACCCCCCTGACCGAAGTGGTCCGAATCCGGACGGGAGAGATGGGGGAGAGCGCCCTCTAGAAAGCCTGTGGCGCCAGAGGGTGGCATTGAACAGGCCTCTATGCCAGGGGCCGGCCCACCCTCTGGCGCCTCTCATCGCGTTTTTCATCTCTCTCCTTGTGTACCTCTCTGCCCCGCCGGACGAAAACGACAGAGTAGGCGCTATGTTCATCTCTTCGAGGCAGAGTAAACCGGAAAAACCTTGACAAAACCGGTTTGGAAATATAATGTCGCTCGGTATGGTCGCGATCTTCACCATTGTATTTCTCCCATTCACGATCTCCCTCCTGATCCTGCTCCTATCTCCCCGACTTCAAAATGTCGGGAAAAAATTAGGGTGGGTGTCTGCCCTTGTTCCCTTGACCTGCCTGTTTTTGATTCTCTCTTTTCTCCCGCGGATTAACAATGAAGGTCCCTTGACCTTTGATATCGGTTGGGTCAAGACCTACGGGATCGAACTTTCGTTCCTGATAGACGGCCTTAGCCTTCTTTTTGGGATTCTGATTTCCGGCGTCGGTCTCTTGGTGGTGATTTATTCGATCTGGTACCTCTCAGATAAGGAGGACAGGGTCAAGTTTTATCTTTATCTTTTAATGTTTATGGGCGCGATGCTGGGTGTCGTGTTTTCAAATAATCTGATCGGGATGTTTACATTCTGGGAATTGACCAGTATCAGCTCTTTCCTCTTAATCGGTTTTTGGCACCACAAAGAGGCATCCCGTTATGGCGCCATGAAGGCGCTGATGATTACAGGGATGGGCGGTATTGCAATGCTTGCCGGGTTTATTCTGCTCTATACCGTCACAGGGACATTTGATATTTCAAAGATCCTGACAATGGGCGGTCTCATTCGGACCAGCCCTCTTTATATGCCTGTCCTGTTTCTTATATTCCTCGGATGTGCGACGAAATCTGCCCAATTCCCTTTTCACATATGGCTCCCAAACGCCATGGAGGCGCCCACACCGATCAGCGCCTACCTCCACTCTGCAACGATGGTGAAGGCCGGTATTTTCTTGATTGCAAGACTCTTCCCTGTGTTCTCAGGCACTCCGTTTTGGACATACCTGATTGCGGGTGTGGGTATGGCGACCATGGTTGTCGGGGGCGTGATGGCCATCAAACAGACTGATTTAAAGGCACTACTGGCCTATTCGACCATCAGCCAACTTGGGATGATCATGGCGATGCTCGGATTCGGCACGCAGCATAGCGCCGCGGCTGCGATGACCCACCTATTGAACCATGCGGCGTTTAAGGCGGCCCTCTTTATGATCGTCGGCATTATTGACCATGGATGCGGAACCCGTGATTTTCGGCACGTGGGAAGCCTACGAAAGGCCATGCCTTACTCCTTTACGGTGTCCTTCGTCGGCTGTCTCTCTATGGCGGGTTTGCCGGTTTTTGGGGGATTTATCAGCAAGGAGATGTTTTATGAATCGACCCTCCATATTCCATTTGTCGATGCTTATTATCTGATGCCGTTTATTGCGGTGGTGGCCAGTCTCTTCACATTTGCATACTCGTTTAAGTATTTGGTCTGGGCTTTTTTCTATCAGAGCCCTGAACCTCCCCCTCGGCATCCCCATGAGACATCGCTCTTGGGGCTCGCCTCACCGGCGATTTTGGTGACGATTGTGATCCTCCTTGGTATCGTGCCGTCTCTATTTAGCCACAGCCTCTTGGAACCTGCCGCGACGGCCATCACGGGGCGTCCAGCAGAGTTGCATCTGGCTTTATGGCATGGGTTCAATCTCCCCCTTGTCATGAGTCTTGTTACCGTTCTAGGGGGTGTGATCCTCTTCTATCGCTTGAAAAATATGAATGCACTCCAGGAAAAGATCTCTGCGAAGATTTCATGGTTGAGTCCGAACTTTGTTTATAATAAAGGGTTTCTGGATGGGATTACCCTCTTAGCACAGCGATGCTTAAGACAAATTCAGAGTGGCTATTTAAAACATTATCTCTTCACGATCATCGGTTTTGTGACGATCTCCTCCTTCTTATTTTCCTTTTTTAAGGGGGGGTCGCTGAATCTTACTGGACTTTCACCGACAGAGGTGACCTGGCCGCAGACGGTGACATTTGCCCTTCTCGTCTGTTCCTCTCTGGCCACGATTCTATTTAAGAGTCGCATCTCAGCCATTATCTCTCTCGGCATGACCGGCTTCCTTATCGCCTTTTTCTATGTCCTGATGGGGGCCCCTGATCTGGCCTTAACCCAATATCTTGTTGAAGCGATCTCTGTGATTTTGTTCTTACTCGTCTTCCATTTTGTGCCTCCATACTTTGAAGAAGAGTCCATCCGTTCAACGAAGATAGCAGATATCACCCTCTCGGTTGTCGTTGGTGTCACAATGACATTCTATACGTCCATGGTGATGGATAGTCATCTGACCGAGTCGATTGCAAGCTATTACTTGGAAGCGAGTGAGAAACTGGCGGGTGGAAGAAACGTCGTGAACGTTGTCATCGTTGACTTTAGGGGATTTGATACCCTGTTTGAAATCTCTGTTTTATCCATCGCCGTCTTGGGAATTTATGCCATGCTGAGGCTCAAAGGAAAACAGAAGGCCGGACGACAGGAGGTAGACGCGCCACGATGAGCACGCTGATTTTTAAAACGATCACAAGAGCGGCCACTCCGATCATCATGCTTTTTTCACTCTATCTTTTGCTCAGAGGTCACCAGTTGCCAGGGGGTGGATTTATTGCCGGGCTGATGGCCTCGGCCGGAGTGACTTTGATCTACCTGGCATATGGCTATCGATTTGATTGGCGTCATAGAGGCCTTTTCTTTTATTATCTTTTCTCGGCGGGGCTGGCGGTGGCCTTTATCACCGGGTTGGGCGGGCTCTTTTTCGGAGGCTATTTTCTTAAAAGCGGGGTTGCCCATGTCGAGATGCCCTTTATTCAGGAGATTTGGGAGTTTGTTTCTGCGGGGGTTTTTGATTTTGGCGTCTTTCTCGTGGTCTGCGGCGTCTGCGTTACGATCATGACCTTGTTGGGGGAAGAGCGGCGATGAAGGTGATTCTTCCTTTGGCAGTCGGCCTCCTGTTTGCGTCCGGCACGTATCTCATATTAAAGAAGAATATTCTCAAGCTGGTTCTCGGCTTTGGCCTCCTTGGGCATGCTTCAAATCTTCTCTTGATCACATCGGGCTGGATTGGAACCGGCAAAACCCCCATTTTGGGGCAGGAAGGGATCGCACCCTACGTCGATCCGATTCCCCAGGCGTTGATTCTGACGGCCATCGTGATCAGCTTTGCCGCTTCGGCATTTCTTTTGGTCCTAGCGCTCCGCGCTTATCGAGATTTCAAAACAGCCAATATTGCAGAGATAAGAGGGCAGAGGGGGTGACGCAACTTCTAATCCTTCCAGTCTTACTCCCTCTGGGCACGGCCATCCTGTTGCTCTTGCTCAGGTCCACCCCCGTCGTGAGAGGGGCCGTCTCCGCCGTTGCAGCGCTGTCTATTCTAGGGGTCGATATCGCATTGCTGTCGTCTGTGCGGCGGCACGGCATTCAGGTATACAGATTGGGCGGCTGGGACCCCCCGTTCGGCATTGTTTTTGTGGCCGATCTTTTAAGCGGGCTGATGCTGGTCCTGGCATCGATCATTGCAGCCGCTTCATTGTTCTACTCCTTCGGGTATCTGGAGGACGATGATCAGCGCGCCCTCTTCCATCCGCTCTTTTTCTTTCTCTGGACCGGGACAAACGGGGCATTTTTGACCGGGGATATCTTTAATCTCTATGTGATGTTCGAGGTCATTCTGATGTCGATCTACTGTCTCTTAACCATGATGGGAGAAAAGAAGCAGATAGAGGCCGGAATAAAATTTATCAGCATGGGACTGTTATCCTCCGCGTTCTTCTTAACTGCGGTAGGGGGAATTTACGCGTTGACCGGCACATTAAACATGGCAGACCTGGCCGTTAAGATTAAGCCGCATATCCATCATCCCCTCGTCAGCGCAGTCGCCATGTTGTTCATCGGGGCGTTCGGCTTAAAGGCGGCCATAATGCCGCTTCATTTTTGGCTCCCTGACGTCCATTCCTCTTCTCCTACCCCAATCAGCGCCATGCTTTCCGGGATCCTGATTAAGATTGGTATCTATGCCATTATTCGGGTGTTCTGTCTTATCTTTGTTGACCTGCAGGGGACCTTCCAGCTGTTTTTCTTAGCCGTGGCCTGTGTCAGCATGTTTGTCGGTGTAATGGGCGCAGTGGCCCAGACAGATCTGAAAAGACTTTTGGCCTTTCATAGTGTCAGTCAGATGGGTTATATTTTTATGGGTGTGGGATTTTTTTCGGTTGCCGGTATGGGGGCGGCCCTCTTTTATACAATCAGCCATGGCATTATCAAATCATCGTTATTTCTGGCGGCCGGGATCCTAGAAAAGATGAAGGGAACGACAGAGATGTCTGAGCATGGGAACATGATCAAGATTTCCCCTCTCTATGCCCTATTTTTTTTGATTGGTGTGACATCCCTTGCCGGCATTCCTCCGTCCGGTGGGTTTTTCATGAAGTTCCAAGTCGTGAAGGCTGGGATGGATGGGGGATTTTATTTCCCGGTCGCCATTGCCCTGGTGGTCAGTCTTTTCACCCTGTTTTCTGTGTTAAGGGCATGGCAAAAGGTCTGTTTATACGATCAGCATGGAGAGCCGCTTGCCATGCCTTCTATCCGTCTTTTAGGGCCGCTCGGTGTGTTGGCGCTGTTGTGCCTTGTCGTCGGGTTGATGGCACAACCGATTATTGATCTCACCCATGCGGCTTCTCAACAGCTCTTTTCACCCGAACTTTACATTCATGCCGTGATGGGGTTTTGATGTCCTACTATATTCTATACAATATTCTTCTCGCCTTTATCTGGTGCGCCCTTCAGGAGAAGTTTGATTTTCCCGAGTGGTTGCTGGGCGTGCTATATGGTTACGGGATACTTTACATCTTAAGGGCGGTCCTGGATGATAAACATCATGAGCGCAGGAATCTCAAACATAGGGACTATTTTCAGCTGACTGCCAAAACAGCACGTTATCTTGTCATCTTTTGCAAAGAGCTGATCAAGGCAAATGTGGACGTTGTTAAAATTGTGTTGTCTCCAAAGCTGGACATCACACCCGGCATTATTGAATACAAGCTGGATGTCAAAACCGACGCAGGGATCACCCTTCTCGCCAACTCCATCACACTGACACCCGGCACACTCACCGTGGATGTCTCGGAGGATCGGAAAACACTCTATATTCACGCCCTTCACATCAATGATGCGCGGGAACTGGAGCAATCGATTCGGGACTCGCTTGAAAAGTATTCGAAGGAGATATTAGGGTGATCGAGCTCTGTACGAATGTGGCTTTTATCGTGTTGGCCGTTTCAATATCGTTCTGTTTTTACCGGTTGGTGGTCGGGCCGACATCGCCGGACCGTGTCGTTGCGATGGATACAATTTCTGCGGTGATCATTGCCATGATCGCGGTCTACTCCATTAAAGAGGGTACCGCCTTGTTTTACGACGCCATTTTGGTTTTGTCCGTTCTGGGTTTCGTCGGAACCGTGGCAATGGCCAAATTTTTAGCGAAAGGAAAAAACATCTTTGAGCAGTGATCTGTTTACGGTGATCTTCCTGATCGTCGGTCTGTTTTTTCTCAGCGTAGGCTGTTTCGGTCTGATCCGGATGCCTGACGTCTTTTGCCGGATGCACGCAGCGGCGAAGACCACGACCCTCGGTTTAGGTTTTATTCTTATCGCCTCCTTTATCCATCTTGGATTTAGCGCGGTCGGGGTAAAACCGATCCTTGCAATTGTCTTTTCCTTTCTGACGGCCCCGGTCGGCGCACATCTCATCTCAAGGGCTGCATACCAAAGGGGTGTCCATCTCTATCATAAGTCTTTAGTGGATGAGCTGAAGCCCCTCTATTCCCCCCATGATCGGGTTGATGGGCTGAAGGATAAGGACTGAGGGCTCCGTCAAAAATAACTTGGATTCGGCTTGAACCGATCTATTTTTATTCGAGATGTTCATGGACCAGCCGCAAGCGAAAGTTCTCTCCGACCTCCGATCTCTCTTTGCCGAGAAGCAGAAAGAGCTCCGGGCCTACCACGACCAGGGGGGGACCGGCGCCCGGGTTGTCGAGTCGCTCTCCGACCTGGCAGATCATCTTTTATTGAACGGATATCAATCGGCCGATCCCTCGCTTATTCAGGGATGGGGAGGGACGCTGGTGGCGATCGGCGGCTACGGCCGCCGGGAGCTCTCGCCCGGATCGGACATCGACCTGATGTTTCTCTATCCGGCCGGCCGCGACAAAGAGGCGCAGACCCTCTCCTCCGAGTTGCTCCGCCTCTATTGGGACGTCGGGTATAAGGTCGGCCACAGCGTCCGGAACGTCGAGGAAGCGGTGGCGCTCGCCCGGCAGGATCCCCTCATCGCCACGTCGCTTCTAGAATCGCGCCTTCTGACCGGCGACCGAAACCTCTTCCACCTTTTTCACGAGACCTTCTTTTCAAAAATCGTCGATAAAAATGTCCGGGCGTTTCTGCTTCAACTCAACCAGGGAAGGGAAGACGGCCGCCGCGAGTATGGCGCCACCCCCTACCTTCTGGAGCCGAACCTCAAGCAAAGCCCCGGCGGACTGCGAGACCTTCATCATTTGAAATGGGTCGCCCTCGCACGGTATCGGACCAATCAACTCGCCCAGCTTTTCCAGTGGGGCCTCCTTTCCAATCCGGAATACAGCAGCCTGATGACCGCCCAGGACTTTTTATGGCGGATCAGGAATCATCTCCATTTTATGGCCGGGAAAGCGTCGGATCACTTGACGATCGAACTTCAGGAAGAGGTCGCCCGGTTTCTTCATTTGGAAAACCGCCGGGAACTGATGCGGCAATATTATATCCTCACCGGACGGATCTCCGAAATCTCACAACGATTCATCCGGGACGCCTTCCCGGTCAGCCGATGGGAGCGATGGAGCCGCTCCTGGAAAACGCGCCAGGTCTTCCCCGGCTTCCGGATCAGTTTCGGAGAACTGACGACCGAACATCCCAACCCTTATCAGTTTTTCGAAAAAGATGAAAATATCCTCCGCCTCTTTCTCTTGGCCAAGGAGCATTCCGCCCGGATTGCCGACTCGCTTCTGGAGGTCCTCTCCCAACTGGCGGAGCAATCGAAGGAGGCCCCCCTCTCACCCGACGCCTTTTTGCTCTTCCGAGAGATCCTCTCAAAGCCGGGAAGGATCGCCGAGACATTACGGATCATGCATCGCACCCACATCCTCTGGCGGATTATTCCGGAGTTTTCTCACGTCAACCGCCTGGTCCAGGAAAGTCGATCCCATTTTTATACCGTCGATGAGCACAGTTTTCGAGCGGTAGAAGAGGCGGAGCATTTATTGGACGAAGAAGGGCCGATCAAAAAAATCTATTCGGCAATTTCGCGAAAAGACCTGCTGCATCTGGCCCTCCTCCTTCACGACGTCGGGAAAGGGATCGAAGGGGACCATAGCCGGATCGGGGCCGAAATCGCTGAAAGGGTCGGGACCCTTTTTAAATACAATCAGGAAGAGCGGTCGCTTCTGACCTTTTTGGTTCGAAGGCATCTGGTCCTCTCAGAGGTCGCTCTCTATCGGGATTTTTCGAACGAGCCGGTCCTTCTCCAATTTGCCAAAGAGGTGGCCCGTCCGGAGACCCTCAAGAAGCTCTTCGTTCTCACCTGCGCCGACATCCGGGCGGTCGGGCCGGGGACATGGACCAGTTGGAAGGGAGAGCTCCTCCTGAAGCTCTATGAAGAGGCTCTTCAAATTCTGGCAGGGGAAGAATCGGATCCGGAGGATCAGAAGGTCGCGTCGATTGTTTCGAAGCTTCAGGAGGCGGTTCAGGGAAAATATCCGACCGTTTGGCTTGAAGAAACCGTTCCGGCCTTGACTCCCCGCTACCTGCTGATCACCCCTTTCGATAAAATTTTGATCGATCTGGCCGCCCTCTTTCGCCTCTTAATCAACCCGGTCCAGATCGAAGCCCGCTATCTTTCCGAGCCGGGGGTGACGGAATACACCTTTTATACGTATGATGCCATCACCCCCGGACTTTTTTCAAAAATGGCGGGGGTTCTCGCGGCCAAAGGGCTTCAGATCATGGCGGCGCAGGTCTTCACCCAGTCGAACGGAACGGTGGTCGATACTTTTCAGGTGGTCGATCCCGATTACCCCGGCGCCGTTCCGCCGGAGCGGATCGCCGCCATCACCGGCGAGGTCCAGGCGGTCCTCACCGGAAAAGAGACGATTGAAAGTCTCTTCGTCAAAGGCCACCGCTTCCGGCTTCAGAAAGAGGCGCAGCCGGCCTACCAGCCGGTGCGGGTGGAGTTGGACAATGACAGTTCGCATAAATTTACGATTATCGATATTTTCGCCCCCGATCGGCGCGGGCTGCTTTATCTCATCGCCAAAACGATTTTTGAACTCGGCCTCTCGGTCCATTCCGCCAAGATCGCGACCCGTCTGGACCAGATCGTCGACGTTTTTTACGTTCAGGGACCCGATCAGGGGAAAATGACAGACCCCGACAAAATGCGGGAGGTGAAAACACGTTTAACAGATCAGATCGAGCAGCTCTTTTCCAACAAATAGACACCGTAGCGACAATTTCTAATCGAAGAATTCCAGCGGGGTTCTCATCCCCCAGGAGGAGAAGATCATGAAAAAAATCGAAGCGATTATCAAACCGTTCAAACTGGAAGAGGTCAAAAAGGCCCTTTCCGATGTCGGAATTTTCGGGATGACCGTCACGGAGGTAAAGGGATTCGGAAGGCAAAAAGGTCACAAAGAGCTCTACCGGGGGGCCGAATATACCATTGAGTTTGTCCCGAAGCTGAAGATCGAGATCGCGGTGGCCGATCACGACGCCGAGAAGGTGGTCGCAACGATCCTGGCCTCCGCCAAGACCGGAAGCATCGGAGACGGGAAAATCTTCGTGAGCGATCTTGAAATGGCGATTCGAATACGGACGGGAGAGAGCGGCGAGACCGCTCTTTAGGGACTGCTGAAAAAGTCAGGGTCGGCTGCGGCGGATTTCCACGACGACACCGCCGCGGATCTCTTCACGCGGGGGAAGGCACTTTTTCAATCGGATCAAAACCGATTCGACTTTCGGTTTTTCCAGGATCGTCGCGGCGATCTTCTCGGCCAATGTTTCGATGAGGTGAACCTGACTCTCTCTTCCCAGCCGGACGACTTCGCCGCAGAGGCGGTCATAGTCGATCGTGTCGTCCAGGTGATCGGACTGGGAGGCTTTCTTCAAGTCGCAGTCAATTTCGATGTCGACGGAGAGCCGCTGGCCGGCCATTCGTTCCTCTGCCGTCACGCCGCAATGGCCGTGAAACTCAATTTGATACACTGTCAGTTTGTCCATTATTCACATTCCGAATCGACCGGTATTTGGACCAACTGTTGGACCGGTTTGCCCTCGATAAAGTGTTCTCGGACAATCCCGCCGACCTCTTTCTCCCCGACATGGCCGTACCAGGTCCCTTCCGGGTAGACCACCATATTGGGGCCGTTTCCGCACTGCCCCAGGCAACGGCAGAGGGTGACACGGACATTTTTCCGGAGATGGCGGTCTTGAAGATTTCTCTGAAGGGTCTGTAACGTCTCCTCGGCCCCTTGCTGGCTGCAAGTGGGACCGGTGCAGACAAATAAATGATAAAAACGGGCCACAGCATCTCCTAATTAACCGGCTTTATAACATACCGAAAGGCCGAATGTAAACCCTCTTACCCCGGTCCCAGATCCTCGAAGTCCTTTATCTCTTCCCTCATAAACTTTTTCAGTCTCTTCAAAATATTTTCTTCAAGCTGGCGGACCCGCTCTTTTGAAATCTTATATTGCTCTGCAAGGATCTCCAGGGTCTTCGGCTTCTCCGCCAAAAGCCGCTCCGTTAAAATTTCCAGGTCTCTTGGTTTGAGCTTTGCTGAAAACGCTTTGAGCTTGGATTGAAACAATGCCCGCATCTCGTCTTCCGCCAGTTTTTCATCGGCCCCCTCCTGGTGGGAGGGGAGGGTATTTGCCAGCGATTCACCCGACTCCTCGCCAACCGGTTCATCAATGGAAACGTCCCATCCTCCAAGCCGCTGCTGCATTTCGACGACCTCTTTTTCTTTGACATCCAAGTGTTCTGCCAAAAGTTGAGGGCCGGCCGCGACGCCGAGCTTTTCCAAACGCTCCCGCTCTTTGGAAAGCTGGAAAAAAAGCTTGCGCTGCGCCTGGGTGGTTCCGATTTTGACCAGCCGCCAATTCTGCAGAACATACTTTAAGATATAGGCCCGAATCCACCATGCAGCATAGGTTGCCACCCGCACATTCTTATAAGGATCGAATTTTTTGACGGCATGCATTAAGCCGACATTCCCCTCCTGGATCAGGTCCATCACATTAAAGGGAAGATTTTTATATTCCATGGCAATAGAAACGGCCAACCGAAGATGGGAAAGGATCAATTGCGTGACGGCATCGAGATCTCCTTTTTCTTTGAACCGGATGGCAAGGCGGGTCTCCTCTTCCCGGCTTAAATAAGGATATCTGCGGACCTCGGCAAGATATCTCCGGAAAGGATCATAGACGGAGAGGCCCTGTTCGTCGGCCTCCACGGGAATCTCCCCGGAAATCTCCTCGGCGCCCTCCGCAGGAACTTCCGGTTCCGGCTCTTCTTTTTCCGAATCAAATTCGTCCATGCGCCTCACCCTCGAAATAAGAACCTACCCAAGCATACAAAAATTCGAACCAAAAGAAAATAAGGAAAAAGACGATCGGAGAGTTCGATAAAAGAGACTGTCGAAAAAAGAGAGTCCCCATCCCGGGCCGTTCAGGATGGGGACTCTCTTTTTAAACGCTTCGGAATGGCACGCCCGGATTATTGGACCAGCAGTTGCCCCCCGACATGCCCTTTGTGAAGCTGGCAGTAATACCGCAGCGCGCCGGCGGCGGTCGGTTTTAATGTCACCTCTTTTGTTTCTCCCGGCGGAATCAGCTCTTTAATTCCCAATTCATCGATCGAAAATCCATGCTCCGCTTTGCTCACATTGCGGAGCGTGAGCTTGATCTGATCCCCGTTCTTCACCGCAATCGCTGACGGAAGCCAGATGTTGGCCCCTTCCGCCACCGTCGCCGTGAATGCGGTAAACTCTTTCGCCGACTGAGCCGAAATCGGCGCCGCCGCGCCTGCCAGCCAGATCGCCACAATCAAACCAACTCCCAAAAATCGCACACGCATCGGTTTTCTCCTTGTCTGGGTTTTGTCCTGCGGACTCATCTATCACGGATGAATCGCCGATGTCAATATTCATTTGTGGTGGGATGGGCCGCCATTATTTCATTCAGGGATAGATTCTGTTTATAATAGATCAGAGACCCTCTGATCGCAGAGGCAAGCGGCCATCCCGATCCCAAGGAGCATCCCAGCGACGGGCCGAACCGGGGGAACCGGGTACTGGCTCTTCATCAATCAATTCTGTAAAATAAAACAATGCGTTATTATGCCCTTGCCACCGATTATGACGGCACGCTCGCCTCTCAGGGCCGGGTCGATGACGCCACCGTGGCGGCCCTGGAGCGTCTTCGCGCCTCAGGCCGGAAGTTGATTATGGTGACCGGACGGGAGCTGGGCGACCTGATGCGGGTCTTTCCACCCCTCGATCTCTTCGACCATGTCGTGGCCGAAAACGGCGCGCTGCTCTATCGGCCGGCCAGCCGCGAGGAGAAGCCTCTCGGAGAGCCGCCGCCGGAGGCCTTTGTCGATGCCCTTCAGAAGCGCGGGGTGAATCCCCTCTCCGTCGGCCGGGTCATTGTGGCGACCCACGAACCGCATGAGACGACGGTGCTTGAGGTCATCCGGGAGATGGGCCTGGAGCTTCAGGTCATCTTCAACAAAGGGGCGGTGATGGTTCTCCCTTCAGGGATCAACAAGGCGACCGGGCTTCGCGCCGCGCTCAAGGATCTCGGCCTCTCCCCCCACAATGTGGCCGGCATCGGCGATGCCGAGAACGACCATGCGTTTCTCACCTTTTGTGAATGCGCCGCGGCCGTGAGCAACGCGCTCCCGGCGCTCAAGGAGGGGGCCGACCTGGTGACCCGCCAAAGCCACGGGGCCGGCGTCGCCGAGCTGATCGACCGGATAATCGTCTCCGATCTCTCCGAACTGGCCCCCCTCCTTACGCGGCATGAAATTCCGCTGGGGCTACGCGAAGGGGAGAAGCCGGTCCGCCTCCCCCCTTACGGGGTGAGCGTGCTGCTCGCCGGTCCTTCGGGAGCCGGAAAATCAACCTTTGCAACCGGCCTTCTCGAAAGGTTGGGGGAGCACCGATACCAGTATTGCATTATCGATCCGGAAGGGGATTATCCCAACCTCGACGGCGCGGTGGCGCTCGGCGACAGCAAACGGGCGCCGACGGTGAATGAGGTGATGCAGCTTCTGGAAAGGCCCGATCAGAACGCGGTCGTCAACCTCCTTGGCACCGCCCTGGAACATCGTCCGGCGGCATTTGAAAGCCTGTTGTCGGCCCTTCTGGAACTGCGGGCGCGCACGGGACGCCCCCACTGGATCATCATCGACGAGGCGCACCATCTCCTTCCCCCGTCGTGGGCGCCGACCCTGCCGAATTTACCGAAAAAACTTAATGGGATGGTCCTGATCACGGTTCACCCCGATCAGGTCGCCTCGGCAGTCCTCTCCTCGGTCGATCTGCTCGTTGCCATCGGAGGAGCTCACGACGAGACGATCCAGCAATTCAGTAAAGCACTCGGGGAGCACGCACCGGCGGCCCCGTCGCCGGCGCTACCGGGCGGATCGGTTGCCTGGTGGCGGCATGGCAAAGCGGCGCCGTTCTGGTTTCAGAGCATCCCGCCGAAGGGGGAGCGCCTCCGGCATATTAGAAAATACGCGGAGGGAGAGCTCCCGCCCGACCGAAGTTTCTTCTTTCAGGGACCCGAGGGAAAGCTGAACCTGCGCGCCCAGAACCTGACGCTTTTCATCCAACTGGCCGAAGGGGTCGATGACGAAACCTGGAGCTACCATCTGAAGCGCGGCGATTACGCCCGCTGGTTTAGGACCATGATCAAAGACCCGGAACTGGCCGACGACGCCGAAGCCATCGCACAAAAAACAGGCCTCTCCCCAAAAGAAAGCCGAGCACAAATCCGAGAGAAGATCGAGTCCCGCTACACCGGCGCGGCGTGATCTATGCGTCAACAATTGAAAGGACGCCAAAGATTGAATACCAAGAATATAACTGTTTGGATCGTTCAGATATTATTGGGAGCGCTGTTTCTGTTGGCCGGGGTGGGGAAGTTGGCCGGGGGAGAACAGACCGTCCAGCAGTTTCGGAGTTGGGGATATTCAGATGGTTTCAGGATACTGATCGGTCTGCTTGAGATGCTGGGAGGGGCCGGATTATTGATTCCACGAATTGCAGCGCTCTCCGCGCTGGGGTTAATGGGGATCATGGTCGGAGCGGTCTATACCCATCTTGCCCACAACGAAGGGTTGCGCAAGGCGACCATGGCCATCGTGCTTTTATCGCTCCTTTGGCTCGTTGCATCTGTCCGCCGCCATCCGTTCTATGCCCTGTTAACCACGTTCAGGGGCTCAGGCAAGGAGCGACCCTCCTGATGATAGCGGGTTGTTCATCCCTGCAGGCACGATGATATCGCGTTATACCGTGGTCGGTTTTTCATCGGCCTTGTTCAGGTTTTTATCGACACTGGAAGCCTTGTACTCCCCTTTGGTCGCGCTGCCGCTTTGACCTTCCGGACCGAAGATTTCAACGTCAACCCGGTTGGAGAGAGAATATCTTTCCGCCCAGACGGTGAAGTCGACCCATTCCCAGCTGTACCGATCCATGGTCTTCTGTCCATCGACACCGGTAACTTTATAATCAATCTTCATCGGAGCCCCCTTGGTAAAGTGAGCGATCTGAAAACCAGCCGCACCTTATTCTCCTCCTTTCAGCCGGATGATACAAGCACTGATCCTGTTTACTTTCGGCCATCCGGTTGCCCCCCCCTGATAGGCCATCGTGAAACCCGGCGGCTAAAACTGCCGGATGAGCGGTTTCGGCCCGCTGCCGTGATCCTGCAGCCAGCGGGAAAGAGGAATCATCTGCCTCTCCTTGAACTGGACGCCGATCTGGATGAACTCGATCGTCTGCGTGAGCGCCCGCTCGGCAGCGGCGACATGGTTCGCCGGATCGTTAAAGAAGCGCTTCACCTCGTCATGCCATTGAGGCCGCCAGAGGGCGCGGGTCCCCTGAATCATCCGCTGCGCGCCGACGCTCCCCCCCTTCTCGCGCAGCTTCTGCCACTGCTCTTTCACGAAATTCCAGGCCTCTTCCTGCACCGCCGGATTGAACAGCAGATACCGGACCGGCTTCCAGACGTCTTGAGAGCGGACGCCCTCCGACAGGGTAAATTCCAACAGCTTCCGGGCGAAGGCCGGCTTATTAAAATCGGCCAGCGCGATCAGGTAGCGGTCCCGCTCTTCCGGCGTGACGCCGGTTTGGAATTTTTTGACGTAGCGATCGAACCCGGCCCCGCCATCCATCCGGGCGCAGAGGCGGACCAGCGGCGTCGCCAGCGTCGGGTCGAGCGAAACCGGCTTGGCCCAGTAGCGGGTCTGCCGCCGGGGCAGCTCCGACAAAATCTCTTCGTCCTGCGCCAACGCGCCCAATCCCCAGAGGGCCGACGCGCGTGTGAGGCGGGTCTCATCTCCCTCGTTGGGAGCGGGATTCCAACCGAGCGTTTTCCAGATCGGGTCGAGCAGCTCCTTGACGAGAGCGGTGAACGGAGAGCGGTTTTTCGGAAGGACCAGCTGGTTTGAAAGGGTTTCGAGATAAGCGACCACCGCTTCGACCACGACCCGCGTGGAATCCCCTTTAAACCGGACGAGGGTGTCCATGAAATAAGCGATCGAGAGATCGCCGGCGATGCTGAGCGCCCAGAGGTGATTTAAAAAACCGATCCGCTCCGATGGGGAGAGCGCCTGTGCAACAACCTGCTGCAGGGCGTTTCGGAGGGGGAGGTTGTAATCGGTCCGCAAAAAACCGGTCTCGTCGGCATTTCCATAAACCCAGCGGACCGCGCCGGCGGCGGGGAGGGCGACCGGGGTGGATCTGTTTTTCAGCAATGCGCGGTGAGAATGGACCCCCGTTTCATCTTCATATTTAAGCGTAAACGGAATGGACCAGCGGGCCGGATCTGGAGCGGTCTGACCGGCCGCCTTAAACCGCCGCTGCTCCAGCATCAACTCCTTAAAATTCGCCTCGGAAGCCTGGAGAGTCACCAATGGAAATCCCGGCTGCGCAAACCAATCCTCGGCCATCTCCGACACCGGCTGGCCCGACGCCGCCGACAACTCCGCCCAGAGGGCGTCGGCCTTCGTGTTCTGGAATTGATATTTCTTCATGTAGCTTCGGATCCCTTGCCGGAAGGACGCTTCTCCGAGAAATTGCTCAATCATCCGAAGGCAGGCCGCCCCTTTTTCATAGGTCAGGGCGTCGAACATCTCTTCGATCTGCGCGGCGCTGGTGACCTCCGCCCGGATCGGCCGTGTGCTTTCCAGCGCGTCGACGCCGAGCGGAATCTGTTTTTCCTGCTGAAACTCCACCCAGGAGTTCCACTCGGGCCGCCACTGATCGACGATTTTGACAGCGAGCCAGGTGGCGAAGGCCTCGTTCAACCAGAGATCATCCCACCAGGCCATTGTCACGAGATTGCCGAACCACTGATGTACGATCTCGTGTGTGATGACGTTGGCAACCCCTCGTTGGGTTCCGGTCGAGGCGAGCGACTCATCGAGGAGGAGCCGAGAATCCCGGAAGAAAATCGCCCCCCAGTTTTCCATCGCCCCCATGGCAAAATCGGGAACGCTGACGAGATCGAGTTTCGGATAGGGATAGGGGAGGTCAAAATAGTCGTTTAAAAGCGGAAGGACCGCGGAGGTGACCTGGAGGGCAAATTCACCCAAGCCGATCTGGCCGGGGACCGTCCAGATCGCCACCCGGGTGCCGGCCACTTCGATCTCTTTCGATTCCAACCGGGCGACGGCGAGGGCCAGCAGATAGGTCGACATCAACGGCGTTTCATCGAACATCACCTGCTTCAGCTCCCCCTCTTTTTTTTCTTCGATCACCGGCATGTTGGAGAGGGCGGTCAGATGGGCCGGGATTGTAACCGTCAGGCGAAACCGGGCCTTCATCCCCGGCTCATCAAAGCAGGGAAACATCCGCCGCGCATCAGTCGCCTCAAACTGAGTAAACGCGTAGGTCTCCCCGTTCGCATGCGCTTCGTAGAGGCCCCGGAGTTGACGGTTGAGCGCGCCAGCAAAGGTGAGGAAAAGGCGCGCCGGCCCGGCCGCAACCGCTTCCGGCAGGGCGACCCTGATCGTTTCAGAAGCGGGATCAGGGGAAAACGATGCTGCGGCGCGCGTGCCGTTTTTTTCGATCTCCACTTTTTCAATTTCAAGATCGAGGGCATGAAGGAAAACGGTATCGCGCGATTCGGAAAACTCGGCGTCGATGGTGACTTCGCCCCAGAACCGTTTCTTTTCCGGGAGGATCTTTAATACAATCTGATAAAGATGGGGCCGAATGGTCTCCGGCAGACGTCCCGCGACAAGCCCGTTCATAAGAGTCCTTCCATCAAAATGGTTAAGTCAATTCGGATATTATAAGGAGATCGAGATGGAAGGGCAAGCCTGTCGGAAAATATAAAATGAGCGCCGTAAATCTTCGCGCTAGAACTTATTTTAAATCGGTTTTCGTGCGGAGATCCAAGTGATGTTTGAGAGAACGGCCTTCGGTAAGAATCCTGAATGTTTGGTGCGGAGCTACCTCCGGTAAGCGGAAGGGGAAAGGCCCATTTTATTTTGGAACACTTTACTGAAATAGCCCTGATCCGAGAATCCCACTTCGCCGCTGACCTCCTTGATCGTCCGATGAGGGTCTTTGAGGATCTGGAGGGCGCGATCAATCCGGATTTCAATCAGGTAGTCATGAAAACCGACTCCGCACTCCTGCTTAAAAGAGGCCGAAAGATACTTGGGATGGAGAGAAACGGCACGGCCGACCTCATCGAGAGAGAGCTGGGAGGAGCCATAATGTCGATCGATATATTGCATTGCGCGGCGGATCTTGATCGACAGGGTATCGACCGCAATATTTAAGTTGCGGTGCACCCGCTCAAACGGATCGCATTCAACCAGCCGGCTGATTTTCTGTTCTAACTGGTTAATGTCCCACGGCTTATCGATAAAGGCATTGGCCCGGACTTCCAACATTTGGGCCAGCAAATCCTTCGTGCCGTAGGCGCTCATGAAGAGAATCGGGATCACCCGGTCTTCTTTCCGTATTTTTCGAAATACGGTGAGACCGTCCGTGTCACCGAGACGGTAATCGAGAATGATGAGGTCGAAATCTTTCCGCTCTCTAAAGGTTCGAAGGGCCTCTTCTCCGGATTTTGCGATCACCAGGTCATATCGCTCTTCAAGAATCATCTTTAACGACTGGAGAACGGAAGGATCATCATCTACCAACAGAATGGTTTTCTTGAAAGGTCCCTTTGTTTGGCTCTCAACATTCTTTAAAGAAGAAAGTGGCATCGCTCCCTCTTTTCCGGTTTGATTTTCCATACTTAAAGAATATTCTCAAAAATGGCAAGTAAAGGGACCGCTTGCCCGACCTTGGAGTTACGCTTCGAAGCCGGGCGAGGTTTGCCCTTCCGCAGTCAGTCCCACTCCGGGAATTTTAAAATGGTCTCCCATTCTTCAGGAGCAACCGGTTGAACGGAAAGTCGGCTCCCTCGCTGGACCACTCCCATTTTTCTCAGTGCCGGAGTCTCTTTGAGGCGTTTCAGCGGGATGACCGATCGGCACTTCTTCACAAATCGAACGTCCACCATATACCAAATCGGCTTGGAAAGGAGGCTTCCGGCATCGTAATATTTATCTTTCTGATCCCAAGCGGTAAAATCGGGGTAACCCGCCTTGCTGACCTCCGCTGTGCCGGCAATCCCGATCGGCTCGACGTTGCTGTGGTAAAAGAGAACCCCATCCCCGACCCTCATCCGGTCACGCATAAAATTCCGGGCTTGATAGTTCCGGACGCCCGACCAATACGTCGTTTGATTTGCCTTAAAGTCATCGATTGAAAAAACGTTCGGTTCTGACTTCACTAACCAATATTGAGGACCCGACATCTGAGATTTATCTCTTTCTAAATAACGCGACGCGCACCACGGTATCGCTCGCGCCAGTAAGGATCATGAAGACGCTGGATATTGACCTCGCCCCGACTGCTGGGGGCATGAATGAATTGATCCCCTCCGATATAGATTCCAACGTGGAAGATATTCTCTTCCACTATCCAAAAATATAAAAGATCCCCCGGTCCCGCCTTGGCGGGAGAGATCGCCTTGCCAAACTTGATCTGTTCGACCGATCTTCGGGGAAGATTCCTTCCGATAGAATGTTTGTAGACATATGCCACATAACCGCTGCAATCAAACCCCTTCGGCGTTATTCCTCCAAAGCGGTATGGAGCCCCCAAGAGGTTCCGAGCCGTATGGACAATTTTTTCCTGGGGAGATGAAAAAGCGCCCTGTTCCGACCTGAATTCAATCGGGGGTTGAGTGTAGCGCCCTCCACAACCCGCAAGAACCATTGCGGAGAGAATAAACCAAAGCGGCCATCTGCATTGCATGCGGTAAGCCTAACCTCATTCCTCGATCCTGTCAAGGCAATCGGGGCTTGGTTTTTCCGGAAGGCTTATGCTATATTTTCGCTGGTTGTCCCCTGTTCGTCCTGGAGGTTTCATGCTCACTTTTTATCACTACGCGCGTTGCTCCACCTGCATCAATGCGAAAAAGTATCTGACGGCCCACGGCCAGGCATTAAAGGAAATCGATATAACGGCGAACCCTCCATCAGCCGAAGTCTTGGCGAATCTCATCAAAAAAAGCGGGAGGCCCTATACCGATTTTCTGAACCGGAGCGGCATTCAATACCGGGAACAGAACATGAAAGAAAAACTCAAGCACCTTTCCACCGAGCAAATCATTAAACTTCTGGCCTCCGATGGCAGACTGATCAAGCGGCCGATCGTCACCGATGGGAAAAAAGTCACGGTCGGGTTTAAGGAGGACGAATTTGGCCAATATTGGTCCGGGTGAAGGAGAAGAACCTACCTTAGGAGGCGTAAATAAACAAAGGTCTCAAGTTAATGAATAACCCCGCCGCAAGCGGCGGGGGATTCCCAGTTAAAGTTCATGCACAGAAAACATGCCACCAACGACTCAGAGATGATACCTTTATTTATTTACGCTGCCTTAGGAGATGCTTGGGTTTCTGGACGGCGGCGTTAAGCGCTCTTTGGAAGAACCTTATGCTTTTTCTGACGGTAATACTTTTCTATATGCTCGATGATCTTGTCTTCGTCCGCAGGAATGTCAAATCCAAATTAGAATCGATCAGGGTCGGAATCCCGTCCTGTCCGGAGACTTGAATCAGCCGTTCTCTTTTGCTTTTGTCGCTCGAAACATTCCTCAAAAGATAATCAACTTCCAATTCCGACATCTTCTCCCGAACTTTTCTGGAATAAGGACAAGCTTCAAACTGGTAAAGTTCGAGCATACTTTTCTCCTTTCGAATGGGAAAGAAAAGGCGGCAGGAACCGCCGGGCCTGTTTCCTGCCGCCTTTCAATTTACGCCGCTTTTTCTTTTGAGTTCCACTCTTCTTTGAACGCTTCTATCTGAGCGCCGAGATCTTCCAGCTGATTTTTCAATTTTTTTTCAGCTTCCGGGAACATCTCTCCCTCTTCCTCTTCCATGTGGTGCTCTAACATTTCTTCCAACACGGTCACCTTGGCCTCAAATTCTTCCCCTTCGTCTCCCGTCATCTCTTTCAATTCAGCGAGGATATTGTCCACCTGGTGATGCTCTTCCAGCGCCTCCGCGACCATTTCGCTGTCGACCTCCTCATACGCAGGATAGAAGATTTGCTCTTCAGCTTGGCTGTGTATTTTGATTTCTTCTTCGATTTGGGCCATTAATTCTTCTTTTTTGGCTCGGGCTGATTTTAATTCTTTTATTAAGCCTTTGACCTTCTGGTGATCCTTCTTGAGCAGTTGCGTTGCTTTCATGATTTCCTCCTATGTTGAGGGTTGGACGAACTTCATCTTTTATGGTACGAGAAAGGCGGTCTTTCCGACAATCACCCAACCAGGTGAGAGAGGTAATCCGGAAGGATTAGAAAAATGAAGGGAAGGATTCTAAACAAGGAGCAGGCCAGCGGCTCGGATTGCTTTCCACTCTCTGGTCGTTAAAAAGCGGTCGAACGTTTTTTGAGGGGAGGACGGGTAACTCTTCTTCACCTCGCCCAATCTGAAAAAAGGGTTCTGTTTGCGTCCCCTCGAAACAGATTTTTCCAGCATCCAATGGCACCATTCGGCAACAGGGAGGTCCAAGTGGAGGGAGCGCTCTTCACCCCATCCGGAAAGATGCAGGGTCACTTTCTTGGAGCGGTCTTTGGGAAATTCAATGGCGGAACTCCCCCCAAGCCAGACCACCCTTCGATCTAAATCGGGCCGAGAGCGGAGCGAAGCGAGCACCCTGGTGATGAAATCTGCGGGGACCTTGGGTTCGGGAACCGGAGCATCAAACCAGCTTCGGACATCGGCCTCTACGCCGACCCCGTGCATGTAGTTATAGATCGCTTTAGCCAAGCCGGGACCGAACCGCTCCGGATCACATCCCGCCGGGTCGATATGGACGAGGTCGTTATTGGCAAAGGGGCCGAGAGCAGGATCAGCCAGGGTGATTCCGTAAGAGGCTGGGCTCAGTCCCACCGGGCTGTGGCGCGTCGCGGTAAACCGATGCCAGAAGGCAGAGTGAAGGACGCCCGCTTCAAAGAGCTGCCGGACCCGCTCCAAACTCTCCACGGTCTCTTTTGCTGTTTCGGTTGGAAATCCATACATGAGATAAGCATGCACCATAATCCCTGCTTCTGTGAACGCGTGCGCAACCCGGGCAACCTGCGCCACCGTGATTCCTTTTTCCATCAAGGCTAGGAGCCGGTCGGAGGCCACCTCCATTCCTCCGGTCACCGCAATGCAGCCGGAGGCGGCCAGCAGACGGCAGAGGTCCGGGGTGAAGGCCTCTTCAAATCGGATATTCCCCCACCAGGAGATCGTCCGCCCTCGATCCAAAAGCTCCAGCGCCAGATCGGCCAGCCGAGAGGGGGGGGCCGCTTCATCGACGAAATGAAAACCGCTCTCTTGCGTCTCTTCAACGAGCGCATCGATCCGGTCTACCAAGAGGGAGGCGGGGGCCGGCTCATATCTTTTGATGTAGTCGAGCCCTACATCGCAGAAGGAACACTTTTTCCAATAACAGCCGTGTGCCACCGTTAATTTGTTCCACCGGCCATCGGACCAGAGCCGATGCATGGGATTCAACATTTCTACTACAGAAAGATATTTTCTAATATGAAGGCCACTATAAGTTGGTATCCCAGTTTCTTCGAACGGAACCTCCGGATCGTTGACATTGTTGATATAGCGGACCGTCCCCCCGGCCCGGACAAACGTCCGGCAGAAGCGCGCTTTTCCTGGATCGGCCTCGCCCTGTTTTAAATATTCCAGAATGGCGGTCAGCGGCCTCTCACCGGCATCCAGCGTCACGAAGTCCACATAATCAAAAAAGCGCGGCACCGCCAACGCCCGTAATTCCGTATTCACGTATCCCCCTCCGAAAACGACCCGGATATGAGCGTGGTGTCTGCGAATAAAAGCGGCGGCGCGGAGGGCGCCGTAAAGATTTCCAGGAAAGGGGATCGTCATTCCGACCAGATCCGGCTGTACGGTTTTGATCTGGCTGCCCAAAACCTCCCCCAGCATCCGATCCACCAACCCTGCCGGGGCCTGCAACGCTTCGTCCAGAGGATCAAAAGAGGCGGCAGCGGTTGCCAGCCGCTCGCCATACCGGCTGAGCCCAAAATGGGGGGCCACGGTCAATCGAATCAAATCGGAGAGGTCATCGAGGTAAAGGCTAGCGAGGTGTTTCGCGCGATCGGCCGTCCCAAGGGTTCCAAAGGCCCAATGATCATCGTCTAGCGATGAAAAGCGCGGGCCCTCGGGAAGAAACTTTCGTGTACAGATTTGTGTCGCAAGGGAAAGATCCCTTCCCTGAAGAAACCGGATAACGGAATCGATGGTGTCGAGATACCGCCGCCGCGACAAGAGAGGGCGAACCTGAAACCGGCTTTTCGGATCCTGATTCCCCTCCAACTCGATTGCGTCGAACAGCCGACCCAAACCTGACCGGGAGAAGAGGAGAAGAAAGGTCTCAATACCGAGGTCGGCCTGAAACACGGAATGACCTTGCGATCGAAGATAACCGGTTAAATAAGCGGTGGCGGGATAAGGGGTATTTAATTGCGTAAAAGGAGGGGTGATCAGCAGGACCCGCGGCTCTTTTATTCTGTTCCGTGCCTTTTTGTCCACAATCGTTTCGTTCCATCCATTCAAAGAACGCGTATTCTGACATTGGCTTGTTTGAAAGTCAAACGCCTTGAGGGATCACCGGCCTGTTTTACGCTTAGGCGGGCCCTCCGGACCGCCGGCAGTACGAGTCCGCTTGAGAGGGCACAAGCGAAGCCGGTCATAAAACGGCTCGGCACCCTATACAATCTTTTCATTTGACTCATTCCCCCTTTTTTGATAGATTGACTGGCTAATTGCTTCTTAAATCTCGAGGCCATTAAAGCAATGGGAGTAAAGAAGAAACAAATGAAAACCAAGAAAAAAGAGAAAGTTGAAAAAGACCGCTTTGGCCAAATCAGAAAAGACCTGGAGAAGCAGAAGGGGGCGATTCTAGCCGAAGCGGGTGTTTTACTGGGAACCGGTCTGAACCCCGGCAACGAGGCCCTTCCCGATCTGGGCGATCAAGCGTCGGCGGAAGCGGATCAGAACTTTACCTTAAGACTGCGAGAGCGGGAACAAAAACTTCTAAAAAAAATAGAAGAGGCGATCGAGCGGATCAATGAGGGAACATTCGGCATCTGTGAATCTTGCGGCGGCGAAATTACAGTCAAACGGCTTAAAGCACGCCCTGTGACCACACTCTGTATCGAATGTAAAACCAAACAGGAGGCGGAAGAGAAGATCAGGCAGTAGTCGATGGGGCTGTCCTCCTCGTCTATAGGAGCATCGCCCAAAACCTCACCCCCATCTCCCGCTCGGGGCAAGCCACGATGAACGGCGTAAGAGGTTGCCTCCTTGTTCTTCTCGGAATTTTCGGTATTTTTCTTTCGATCATCCTTGCCTTTACTTTTTATCTTCTTCCCATTGCTTTTCTATTTTTTCTCGGCTCCTTGATTCTCATCTCGTTTGCCTTGGGGTCCGCCGATTCGGAAAGGGGTCGAGAAAACACCTTTAACAAAGAGGACGATGGCCCCCCTTCAGGCGAAAAATGATTGAAATCGGTTTATGGATCCGGACCCCTCAAGGTGAGATCTTTCTAATTAAAAAAGATTCGAACGGATATCCCGAGTTAACGCCTCTTTCCCCGGAACACCCTTTTTCGGATACTCAAGCTAAAAAAGAAAAGGGGAAAGAACTGTACGAGAACCTGACCGGGAAGAAATATCCTCACGCACATGCAACGACCCGACAGGTCCTATGGGACTTCCTGGAGGTGGCGATTCAACAGCTTCCCTGACTTCGTTCATAAAGAAGCGGATCGGGCAGGGGCATCGCATGGAGAAACCGATTGCGGACGTTCACTAGAAAAAGGGGAGAAGCCGCCTCTTCATTAAGAGGCTGGCGGGCCGGTTCATTCCTCCTTTTATTTTTCTTCTTCGCCCTCCTCGCCGGCTGCTTTTCAAAATCCTCCGCCATCGATCAGAAGGACGGTACTTTTTCTTCGAAGGAAGCCGGGCTGACCGTGACGTTTCCACCGGAGTGGCGCCTCTCCGAACAAAAAAATACCCTCTTTGTGGCCGAGCATCAATCGGGTCGAATCTCTCTGGCCCGCCTGACCGTTACGGACGAAAAAGAAATTCCGCGGATCGAGGACTATTTAAAACTGATCTCTTTTCAAAGTCTCGCTCAACGGATGCAAAAGGTCTCGCAGGGGGAAATCTCTCACTTTCAGACCGTCTCTTCCGGGAAGAAGGACTTCAACGGGCGGACCTGGGAAGAGACCGTTTGGGCAGGAGCGCGGAATGATCAGCCGAAGGTGTTTCACACCTACGCCACACCGGTCGGATTAAACATCGTTCAATTTCACTTTGAGTTTCCGGTGACCTTCTACAACAATCCGGAGCAGTTTATCAATCCGATCCTGGAAGGGGTCGCCACCCATCCTCCGGAGCGCCCCGATGCCGATTATGCGCGGATCTACCGCGCTTCCGGGGAGTTCTATAAAAGCATGAAACTTTGGCCCGATGCCATCGCCGCTTTTAAAGAGGCGCTTTCCAGGAAACCGAAAGACGCCGACCTCCACGCGCTTCTGGGAGAAAGCTACTTCCAAAACCAGGAGATCGAGCCGGCGCTGAATGAATTTCTTCAGGCAGCACAACTCTCCCCCCAGAATCCCCGCGCGCAGCATGGCCTGGCAGATGTGTATTTTAAAAAAGGAATGCCCGACCAGGCCATCCCCGCTTTGAGGCGGGCAGTCAACCTCTCTCCGGACAATGCTTCGCTTTATATCAAGCTGGGCAACGCCTACCTGGATCAGGGAAAATCGGAGGAGGCGATTCAGGCTTTCCATAAGCTGATCCGGCGGAATCCCAAAGCGGCCGAGGCGCATTTGGGGTTAGGAAAGGCCTATCTGAAGATGGATCTTTTCGAACAAGCCGGCCTGGAGTTGGAACAAGCGGTGAGACTGCGACCGAACGTCTCGGAATCGCACTGTTTGCTGGAGAAAGTGTATAACCAGCTCGCCTCAGAGGCCGAAGCACAAAAAGAAAAAGCACTCTGCGAGGCCGGAGATCTGAAGCCTTCTTAGTTCACCGCAGGAATCTGCGCCTCCCTTCGCTCCACCGGAACAGCGCGATATTCTTTTTCAGCATCGGGAAGCCATTTTTTAATCTGTTTTACGCGGGTCTCATCGCTGGGATGGGTGGCGAGGAATTCCGGCGGCGCCTTTTTGTCGACTTTGGACATCCGCTCCCAAAAATGCAGCGCCTCCTTCGGATCATATCCCGCTTTCGCCATATAGATCAGACCGATCTTGTCGGCCTCGCTCTCCTGTTTTCGGCTGAAAGGGAGGAGAACCCCCACCTGCGCTCCCGCGCCGTAGGCGGCGTTCAACGCTTTAATCGTATTCGGATCTTGTCCCTTCATCGCCAGGCCTACGTCGAGCGCCACCATGCCGAGCTGCGCCAGAAGCCCGGTTGTCATTCTCTCGCCGCCATGCCGGGCGGTCGCATGCGACACCTCGTGCGACAGAACGGCCGCCAGGCCGGCTTCGGTTTGCGTCAACGGAAGAATGCCGGTATACACCGCAACCTTTCCTCCGGGGAGCGCAAAGGCGTTGACCTGTTTGTCGTCTTCGATCAAATTGAATTCCCATTTGTAATCGGGCTGGTTCGCCACCGCGGCGATCCGTTCTCCCACGCGGCGAACGAGGGCGGTCTTTTCAGGGTCTGTCGAAAGTTTGGATTCAGATAGAACCTGCTGATAAGCGGTCAACCCCAGTGCGATCTCCTGTGACTCCGGTATCAGAATCAACTGGGATCGCTTTGTCACCGGGGTCGTTTCGCAGGCGACCAGGAAGGCGAGCAGAACCAAAAAAATGGCGCTCTTTTTTTGTATGGCACGCATCTGTCTCATAAATTTTTCCCCAAATGGAGTGAATAGGCAACTTTCCCTGCTTTCAGAATAGCATAACGAAAAGAAGGGAATCAAAGGGGACAGGGGCCGATGAGGCCGGCAGCTTCCTGATCAAGAAAAAAAGTCATTTTGCCATGATCCGGTTGGACCCGCCGGGCCGGGAGTGCGGCCAAGGGAGGATCTGCCGCCAGCAAATCTCGGATGACCGGCCCCTTCTCTTTTCCCGCCGCAAGAAAGAAGATCTCCCGGGCATGGTTGAGAACCGGCAGCGTCAGGGTCAACCGAGGGGCCTTGAGCTTCTCGACATAAGGAGCGACCACCCATCTTTTTTTTTCTTTTAAGGCCGGCGCCCCTGGAAAAAGGGAGGCGATATGCCCGTCCGATCCGATGCCAAGAAGGATCAAATCGAACGAAGGCCACTCCTCTCTGGACGGCTGAAAGAACGCGCGGAGTGTCTCTTCGTACTCCGCTACCGCAGCCCGAAGATCGGCCCTCTCACCCGGCATCCGATGAACATTTTCCGGAGGGATCGGTACGCGCGAGATCAACGTCTCATACGCCATCCGGTAATTCGAGTCGAGATGATCCGGTGGAACAGGGCGTTCATCTCCCCAAAAAAGATGCACCCCTTGCCATGGCACTTTCTCCGACCATGTAGGACTGACCAAGGAGCAGTAGAGTGTCCGAGGGGTGGCGCCCCCCGCCAGCGCGATCGAAAATCGGCCTCGAAGTAAGATCGCTTCCGTGGCCAATCGGACGAAAGCGGCGGAAGCGCGCTGTCCCAAATCATCCCGGTCGCGGCAGACCACGATTTCTTTAGGATGATCTCCAGTGCCGTCCATCGCGTTCGATAAGCGCATCGGCCTCCTTCGGCCCCCCGCTTCCGGCCTTATAATTCGGGAAGGAAACGGCGGGGCTCTCCCGCCAGCGGTCCAAAACGGGCGTGAGAATCGACCAGGACCAGTTGATCCAGTCTTCACGCGAAAAGAGCATCGGGTCTCCCGCCAGACAATCCAACAGCAACCGCTCATACGCATCGGGTGATGCAACCTGGAAGGCGCCGTGATAATTAAAGTCCATGGTGACCGACCCCATGGTCAGCTTCGGTCCGGGGTGTTTCGCCTGGAAGGTCAGCGAGATTCCTTCACTCGGCTGGACGCTTAAGACCAGGGTATTGGATTGAATCTTCTCCGAAAGGAGCGGCTTAAATAAAAGATGAGGAACCTGCTTGAACTCAATGGCGATCTCGGTTGCCTTCTTGGCCAGCCGCTTTCCCGACCGGAGATAAAAGGGAACTCCCTGCCACCGCCAATTGTCGACAAAAAGCTTGAGGGCGGCATAGGTCTCTGTCTGCGATTGAGGGGCCACCCCCGGCTCGCTCCGATATCCGGCCACCGGTTGACCGTCTATCAGCCCTTCCCCATACTGCCCCCGGACAGCAAACGGGTTGACCTCCGAGTCTGGGATGGGACGGATGGACCGTAAGACCTTGGTCTTCTCATCCCGGATCGCTTCCGCTTCGAAGCTCGCAGGAGGCTCCATGGCGACAACACAGAGGAGTTGAAGAAGATGGTTCTGGAACATATCCCGAAGCGCCCCCGCCCCCTCATAGTAGCCGGCGCGCCGTTCGACCCCGAGCGTCTCCGACGACGTAATCTGCACATGGTCGATGTAGCGCCGATTCCAGATCGGCTCGAAGATGGCATTGGCAAAACGAAAAAAGAGGATATTCTGGACCGCTTCTTTTCCAAGAAAGTGATCGATCCGGTAGACCTGCTCTTCTCGAAAATTCTCGCGCACCCGGCGATTGAGGGCTTGTGCCGAGGCCAGATCCCGACCAAAAGGCTTCTCAATAATGATCCGTGTCCATCCCTCCTCGGAAGGAGAGCGGGTTAACCCCGCCGCCCCGAGTTGACCAATGATATCGGAGTAAAGGGTCGGAGGGGTGGCGAGGTAGAAGAGGCGGTTCCCGCCGGTTCCATATTGCTTATCGAGCTGAACCAATCGCTCTTTAAGGGAGGCGTAATGCGTCGGATACTGAGAGTCGCCCGTTAAATAATGGAAGCGGCTCGTGAAGGAATCCCGGGAAGAGGGCTCTGCAGAACTTCCGGTAGAAACGCCCTCAAGGGGAGTGGCGACGATTTTACGAAATGCCTCATCATTCATCCGGGTCCTTCCTACCCCCACCACATACCACCGATCGGGAAGAAGATTTTGTTCCGCCAGACGGAGCAGCGCCGGGATTAGTTTGCGCTGTGTCAAATCACCTGACGCCCCAAAGATGACGATGCCGCACCGCCCTGGAACCGCCTCCTTACAGTGACGCTGCTGAGTCACCCCTCCACACACCACGCTAGAGGGGATCTCCTCATTTTTTTGTTCTGGTTGCATGGCCTCCAAACTCCTTTCGAAGCGCGGCAATAAACTGATCCGAGAACCGATCGTCCTGGCGGGATTGAAAACGGCGGAAGAGAGAGGTCGCAATCCCCGGGACCGGCACCCCCCGCTCGATCGCCTCGATGACGGTCCAGCGTCCTTCTCCGGAATCGTCCACATAACCTTTGAAGCCGGCGAGCGTCGGGTCTTTCGAAAAAGCCGCCTCCGCCAGTTCCAGAAGCCAGGAGCGGACCACACTTCCCTGATTCCAGAGATGGGAGATTTTTTGGAGATCGAATCCGAAGGGAGAGGACTTCAAGAGTTCGAATCCTTCGCCATAGGCCTCGAGCATCGCATATTCGATGCCATTGTGGACCATTTTGGCATAATGTCCGGCGCCGCTTCCGCCGCAATAAAGATAGCCGTCCTGCGGCGCCAGTGTCTTAAAAATGGGCTCCAGCTTTTTGAAAGCTTCTTCTTCTCCTCCGATCATCATGCAATACCCGACCGAAAGCCCCCAAATCCCCCCGCTGGTCCCGACGTCAAGAAAGGAGATTCCTTTTTTGTGGAGCGCTTCCGACCGTTGAATGGCATCCTTATAATAGGAATTTCCCCCGTCGATCAGGGTGTCCCCCGGAGAGAGGTGTAAAAGCAGCGCATTCATCGTCTCGGTCACCGGGTCTCCCGCCGGCACCATGATCCAAACAGCACGCGGCTTCGTCAGTTTGTCGAGTAAATCGGCGAGGGTGGCCGCGCCGACCGCCCCCTGGCGGGTGATCTGTTGCACCGCATCGGGATTGCGATCATAACCGACGACCCTGTGTCCCCCCTCCAGAAGCCGTTGAACCATGTTGGCTCCCATCCGCCCCAGTCCTATGAATCCGAGTTGCATTGGATATTCTCCTGATTTTATGCGCGGCCGGCCCATGATTTTAGATATTCAAGGAAGCTTTAAAAGCCGCTTGGCTTGGGCTAAAACATTGTCAACCGTAAACCCGAGTTCTTGCATGACCACCTCGCCGGGAGCGGACGCGCCGAATCGGTCCAGGCCGATCATCGCTCCGTTCCACCCGACATACCGCTCCCAGCCGAAGGTCGAGCCGGCCTCGATTGAAATGCGAGCGGTGATTTCGGGTGGGAGCACTGCCGTGCGATAGGCCTTCGGTTGTTTCTCGAAAAGTTCCCAGCTCGGCATGCTAACGACCCGGACCACGATTCCCTCTGCCTCCAAAGCCTGGCCTGCCTGTAAGGCCACCTGCACCTCCGAGCCGGTTGCGATCAAGATCAGCGCCGGCGGTTTACCCTGCGTCTCCGTCAGAATGTAAGCCCCTTTTTTAAGTTGATCGGCCGGCGCCACCCGGTTTCGATCCAGAACCGGGACTTTCTGCCGGGTGAGGATCAGCGCAGTGGGACCTTCGCGGTGCTCTATTGCGAACCGCCAGGCCACTGCTGTCTCCGTGGCATCGGCAGGACGGATGACCGTCATGTTCGGGATGGCCCTCAACCCGGCCAGCTGCTCGATCGGCTGATGCGTCGGGCCGTCTTCACCCAAACCAATGCTGTCGTGGGTGAAGATATAGATCACCGGCAGCCCCATCAGCGCCGCGAGACGGATCGACCCCCGCATATAATCGGAGAAGATCAGAAAGGTCCCCCCATACTGAATCAATCCGCCATGAAGCGCCATGCCGTTGAGGGCGCCACCCATGGCGTGCTCCCGCACGCCGAAGTGGAGTGTGCGGCCGTCATAGTGTCCGGCGAGAAAATCGCCCAGCCCTTTCTGCGTCGTTTCATTTGAGGGAGCGAGATCGGCCGATCCGCCGATCAGGTTGGGAAGCTTCGGTGCGATCAGATTGAGGACCTCTCCGAAAGCCCTGCGGGTCGCCACCAACCCTTTTGGTTGGTAGTTTTTAATCTCCGCGTCCCACCCTTCCGGCAACTTTCCACTCATGGTTCTCCGCCACGCCTCTGCCAGATCGGGATAGGCCGCCGCATAGGCGCCGAACTGTTTTTGCCACTCGGCTTCCCACTGCTCCCCCCTGCCCACCGCTTTTCGATACTGCGCCAACGCGGCGTCGGGAACATAAAAGTCGGGCGCAAGCGGCCAACCGAGATGCTCCTTTGTCAGCTTCACCTCTTCCGTTCCAAGCGCCTCGCCATGCGCCTGGGCGCTGTCTTGCTTGTTCGGACTTCCATAGCCGATGTGGGTTCGGACGATAATCAGGGAAGGACGCTCGGTTTCAGCCTGGGCCGATTGGATCGCCTTTGAAAGGGCCGCGAGATCGTTTACATCCGCCAGCGGTCCGATGACATTCCATCTATAAGCTTCGAAGCGCTTCTTCACATCTTCACGGAACGCCAGCTCGGTGCTCCCCTCGATCGTGATGCCGTTGTCGTCGTAAAAACAGATCAGCTTTCCGAGTTGAAGATTGCCGGCGAGCGACGCCGCTTCCGAGGCGATCCCTTCCATCATGTCGCCGTCGCTGGCAACCATGTATGTATGATGATCGACAATCGCATGGCCGGGGCGATTAAAGTGCCTTGCCAGAAAGCGCTCGGCGATCGCCATCCCGACCCCATTGGAAAACCCTTGGCCCAGCGGGCCGGTCGTGGTCTCCACCCCCGGGGTGTGGCCATATTCCGGATGGCCGGGGGTCCGGCTTCCCCACTGCCGAAACTGCTTGATCTCTTCCAGCGTCAGATCATAGCCGGTCAAGTAGAGCAGGCTATAAAGGAACATCGAGGCATGCCCTGCCGAGAGGACAAACCGGTCCCGGTCGGGCCAGTGAGGATTTTTTGGATTGTGTTTTAAGAACTGGGTCCAAAGAAGATAGCCCAAAGGGGCCAGCGCCATCGGTGTTCCCGGGTGACCCGAGTTGGCTTTCTGCACCGCATCGGCGGAGAGCATTCGAATCGTATTGATGGAGAGCAGGTCGAGATCGTGATCACTCATTTTCGTTTACTTCCTCCTATGTCCATTCTTAATTTAGGTTACAGGATTGCGCGAGACCGGGTAAAGCAGGTTTTAATATTGATGGAACATTAGAACGATTGAAAAGATTGGTAGGCGATGCTGGGATCGAACCAGCGGCCTCTTCCGTGTGAAGGAAGCGCTCTACCACTGAGCTAATCGCCCGTCCTTGAGGAAGACCCTTTGAAGAAGGAATAATAAAGAGACCCCAGTTTTATCAGATTGCGTCCTCGGCTGTCAACTCAATGCCTAACGCGGAGGATCGGGTCTTGGGGTGAGCTTTCCATCTGATTCGGAACGCGCGGGCGACCGGCTTGACGTTTACGGCAGAGGAGACCGAACACGGTATCGGCCGGCTTCGTCTTTTTCAAAGATCGCCTCTTCTTTTCTGAAGACCACCGTGTGGGTGACTTTTAACTGCAAATCGACCTGGGTCTGGGCCGGGTAGACGGCCAGAGAGTGCTGGCTGCTATGGAGGATCTGGCCGGAGGGGAGCGCGACGGCGTAAAGGTTTTCCGATCCCCGGAATTGCCGGCTGAAAACGGTCGCCGCCCCTTTTGGATCGGGGACCAGATCAATATCGTCCGGCCGGATCATCACCATCACTTCGGTCCCGGTCAAAAACTCCGAGTGGATGGGGAAAATGCCAATCTCCGTCACAACGGCATCTCCCTTCACCAGCCCCGGGATAAAATCGGCTTGGCCGACAAAATCGGCCACAAACGGGGTGACCGGTGTATGGTAAACCCCTTCCGGCGTATCGCACTGTTCCAGATAGCCGCCATTTAAGACGGCCACCCGGTCGGCCATGGCAAAGGCCTCTTCATGATCATGGGTCACCAGGATGGCGGTCGTTCCGGTTCGGCGCAGGATCGCCAGCACTTCGCCGCGCATGTGGGCCCGCATGTCGGGATCGAGATGGCTGAACGGCTCATCGAGCATGATCACAATCGGATCGGGCGCCAGGGCCCGCGCCAGGGCCACCCTTTGCTGTTGGCCCCCTGAAAGTTCATGCGGGTAGCGGCAAATGAAGGGGGTCAAACCGACCAGGTCAATGACCTCCCTGGCTTTTCTTTTCCGTTCCTCCCGTTTCAAATGTTTGAGCCCGAATAGGACATTCCCCTCGACGGTGAGATGCGTAAAGAGGGCATAATCCTGAAAGACCATGCCGACTCCCCTTTCTTCGGGAGGGATAAAACTTCCTCTGGCGCTGACCTCGCGGCCCCCTAAAAAGACCTTTCCCCCGTCGGGAATCTCGAAACCGGCGATCAGGCGCAGCGTGGTCGTTTTGCCGCTGCCGCTCGGTCCTAACAGGGCCAGGATCTCTCCCTTTTCGAGCTTAAAAGAAATGTCGTGAACCGCCGGCAACGCCGACTGAAGGTAGCTTTTGGATACCCGGATTAATTCAATGATCGCCATTAAAATAGGCCCTCAAGCGAAAGATTACGGCGTTCCTTTAAAATAGGCCCTCAAGCGAAAGATTATGACCTCCGGGGAATGGTTAAAATAAGTTCTAACGCGCAAAGTTATCAAGGCCATGATTCCAGAGCCGACCTACTCGGCGGCGTTCCACTTGGAGGTGGCAACGTAAATTACGGCGCTCCGCTTTATCGGTCCCCCGGATCCGGATGGCCGGCATGTTTTGTCAGCAACATAATCGGAAGAAATCCGGCCATCACCAGCACCAGCGCCGGCAGGGCCGCCCGCTCCCACTCCCCTTCCGAGGTCATTTCAAAAATACGCACCGAAAGCGTGTCCCAACCGAAAGGACGGGTCATCAGCGTAATCGGCATCTCTTTCATCACATCGACAAAGACCAAGGTCATCGCGGTCAGAAACCCGCCGCGCAACAGAGGCAGGTGCACTTTTCCGAGCATCGCGATTCCGCCGACGCCAAGGCTGTGCGCGGCCTCGTCGGTATTGAAGGTGATCCGCTGCATGGCGCTATGGAGCGGATTCTGGGCGACCGCCAGAAAACGGATCAGGTAAGCCAGTACCATGGCGAGGAGGGTGCCCTTTAAGATGAATCCGGTTTCAAGTCCCAACCATCCCCTGGCCCGGACCATGATCTGATGATCAAGCCAGACGAGCGGAATAAAAATTCCGACGGCCAGCACCGAGCCGGGCAAGGCATAACCCAACGTTGCAATCCTCACCATCACCCGGGTGGTCAAGGTGTTATGCAGCCGGTTGGCATAAACCAAAATCAGCGCGCAAAAAACGGTCATCAGCGCCGCCATCCCGCCCAGCAGGAAAGAATGACTTAAAAACGCCATATACCGCTGATCAAAATCCTCATTGAAGACACGCCCGGCCCAGAGAACCAGTTGAGCCACGGGAATCACGAAGGCCACACCGAGAACGAGAAAAGAGTAGGCAAAAGCGAGACGGCCCGAAAGCGGCGCCAATCTCACCCGGTCGCTTTGCCCGCCACTTTTCTCCGAGGGGGTGTACCGCATACGGGAGGTCAATCCCTGCTCCATCAGGATCATGACGAAGACGATCAACACCAGGAGAGAGGCGAGTTGGGAAGCCGCGGAGAGGGAGAAAAATCCAAACCAGGCTTTATAAATGGCGGTGGTGAAGGTGTCATAATTGAAGATCGAGACCGTGCCGAAATCGGCCAGCGTCTCCATCAACGCGAGCAGGATTCCCCCTGCGATCCAGGGCCTCGCCATCGGCAGGGCCACGCGGAAAAAACCGCTCCACCGGTTGTGGCCGAGCGACTGCGCCGCTTCCATCGCACGCCTTCCCTGTGTGAGGAAGGCATTCCGCGCCAGGAGGTAAACATAGGGATAGAGTGCCAACGTCATCACCAGAATCACCCCGCCGGCCGAACGGATCTTCGGGAAAAGGAGATCCTCTCTCCCCAGCCAGGTCCGTAAAGCGGTTTGGACCGGGCCTGTAAAATCGAGCAGGCCGATACTGACAAAGGCGATGACATAGGAGGGGATGGCGAGCGGAAGCATCAAGGCCCAATCAAAGAATTTTCGGCCCGGAAAATCGCATGCCGCGGTCAGCCAGGCGAGGCTGATTCCCAGCAACGCCGTCCCGGCAGCCACCCCGATGACCAGCCGTAGGGTGTTCCAGACCAGGCCGGCCAGCATCGTCTGCGCCAAATGTTGCCAAATCGCGTCCGTCTCGGAAAAAAGGGAGGAGAGGACCACGACCAGGGGGACCAGAACGAGGGCCGCCATCAGAAACACCGCCATACTCCAGCCATGAAAGCGCGGCCGCCTGATCAAAGAAAAGGGGACCTCCCGAACAAACGCGGCGCCCAGATTAAATAAATACCTCATCCCCTCCCCCTTAGGAGCCGCGGCAAAATAACTGGCGCAGTTCGGCGGGCGATCCATCCCGACTGGCGTTGTTGTTCGTCGCTTACAGACCAAAGGGTATGCGCGCTCCTCACGCCTAGCCAGCCGGGCGGCTCGGCCACCTCACTTTTGCACCCGTTATTTTGTCGCGGCTCCTTACCGATACCCCGCCCGATCCATTAATTTGATCGCCTCTCCCTGCAGTTCGCCCGCCTTGGAAATATTGATCAGATCCTGTTTAAAAGAACCCCACGCGGCCACGGGAGGCGCCGGCTGAACCTCCGGGTTGACCGGGTATTCCAGATTGACATCGGCAAAAAGATTCTGGGCCTTGGCGGAAGAGAGCCACTCTAACAATCGGGTCGCGGCTTGCGGATGCTTGCCGTGCTTCGTCACCCCGGCGCCGGAGACATTCACATGGACGCCGCGGTCCTGCTGATTCGGCCAAAAGAGGGCGAGGGGAAGCTTCGGATCCTTTGCCATGTACCGGCCGAAGTAATAGGTGTTGGCGATGCCGACGTCGCACTGCCCCGCGGCAATCGCCTTCATGACACTGACATCGTCGGAAAACACCTCTGCCTGGTTTTTCACCCACGACCGGACGATTTTTTCTGTCTTTTCTTCACCCAGCTCGGAGATCATCATCGCCACCAACGATTGATTATATACCGACTTGGAGGTCCGCAAACAGAGCCGCTTGCTCCACCTCGGGCTTCCGAGCGCTTCATACGTCGACAGGTCGGAAGGCGTTACCTTATTCTTATTATAGACGATCGTGCGGGCCCGCACCGACAGGCCGAACCATTCATTTTTAGGATCCCGGAGGTGGGCCGGAATATTGTTCATGAGAAGATCGGACGCGACCGGCCGCAAAACCCCCTCTTTGGATGCTTGCCACAGGTTACCCGCATCGACGGTCATCAACAGATCGGCCTCGGTATGCTTCCCCTCGGCTTTGAGGCGGACCAGCAGCGGCCCCTCTTTATCTGTAATAAATTTGACCTTGACCCCGGTTTCCCGGGTGTACGCATCGAACAACGGCTTGATCAGCTGTTCATTTCGCGCGGAATAAACGACCACGGCTTCTTCGGAAAACACCGGGTAGACCGGCAAGAATGAGGCGAAAAAAACAAAAACTAAGGCCGCCCCTTGAAAAAGCGCTTTCACCCGATCTTTGATTCTCATTAAATTTAAAACCTCCGGTTGACTCCTGCCCGAAAACATTTTCTCAATCCGTTTCGGAAGGGGGTACATGATGATCTTTTTTCTTATGACCTTCCCTGTGGGGCGGTCTTTTCCAAAGGTAATAAAGTGGAACAAAGGTGAGCGGAATATAGCTGACCACCATTCCCCCCCAGGCGAAGAGTTGGCCGAATGCCGCATAGGGAGAGAGATATCGAACCGTCCAGGGAGAAGCCAGGTCGAGCAGGGTGCTTCCGAAAGAAAGGCCGACGACCCCCAGCTTCATTTTCCGGGAAAGCGGCGCGGCGACATAGAGATGGGCCAGCACCAATAAGACGATCCCTTCAATGTAAGAATGGAAATGGGTGACCTCCAACAGCGTCATAAATTCTTTCGGAAAAGCCAATTCGTCTCCCTCCACCCCCCGATAGTGCCGGACGATGTCGTCATAGCCGGGCCCGACCCGATAGGCCGACATTGCCACAAAGGTCACATGACCGATCAAGGCAAAGACGAGAAAGAGGGAGTAGATCCACCGGATCTCCAGAGAAGTCTGATCAAGCCAGGTTCCTTTTCGCGTAAAATTTTTCAACGTGATTCCGCCTTTTTCTTGTAGACCACCTCGAAAATCGAGAGCGCTTTCCGAACCCCGTAGGCCGCCGCGCGGGAAGAGAGAGTCGCCCCGCTGATCGGCTGGATGTCCTGGCCGAGACGCAAGGGGTCTTCATTTTTCTTCTTGAAAAATTGTTTCATAAATCTCGGATGGCGGATCTCCGATCCTTCCGACTCGCGGTAGATCAGGACCTCGATTCCCCTCACCTCTCCCTGCGGCTCTATTCCGATCAGGAATGTAATCGGCCGCTCTTTTCCGATCACTTCGAGTTTCAACGCGTAGCCGACCGCCTCCGGTCCCTTCCGGCCGACCGTAAAGCGGTAGTCGCTCTCCCGAAAGGCTTTCCCGGCCAACTCCTGCGCTTTCGAAGCCTGGTCGGGGGAGAGATGGATCTCCTCGACATCGAAATGGTCCGCTTCCGGCATCATTTTTTTGAGCGCCTCTTCCTCGGTGGAATAGACCACCGCGTGGGCGGGATGAGGGAGAAAGAAGGCCGCCAGCGCAAGGGAAGCGAACGCCAGAAAACGCCGGCGGCCGATCTGTTTTCCGGCCGGAAGCCGCTCCCACCCGCGAGTAGAGGAGGAGGCGAACGCCCCATCCGCCGATTCCTGAAGCAGCAATCCCTCCACCCGAGGGAACGCTTCGAGCAGCTTTCGCCCTTCCGGGTCCCCCAGAACGAACGCCGCCGTGGAGAGGGCGTCCGCTTCCATCGCGTTTGATGCCACCACGCTGACGCCGGCGGACCCTTTGACCGGATATCCCGACCGGGGGTCGATCAGGTGGGAAAAGCGCTTCCCCTGAAAAATAAAAAACTTCTCATAATCACCGGAGGTGGAGAGGGCCTGGTCACAAAGGGAGACCACTCCGGCCTCTCCTTCCGGAAGGCGCGGATGCCGGACGGCCACCTGCCACCCGGTTTGACCGGGAGGGGCGCCGAGCCCATACATCGTGCTGCCGCAGTCCACCATTCCGATTTGGACCCCCGCCTCTTTTAATTTTTGAACCGCCCGGTCGATGGCGTATCCCTTTCCGATCCCCCCCAGGTTCAATTCGATCCCCGCCTGGAGAAGGCGAAGGCTTTCGGACTGGAAATCAATTTGGAGATGTTGGTAGCCGACCCGTTGAAGGAACGATAAAATTTCCTCTCGTCCAGGCGGAGAGGCCCTCTCTTTGCCCGGCCCAAATCCCCAGAGGCGGACCAAAGGCCCTGCGGTCGGATCGAAAGCGCCGCCGCTCCTTTCGGCATAGCAGAGCGCTTTCGAGAGAAGGTGGAGGGCCTCCGGCGGAAGCGGGATCGTCCCTTTTCTGGAAAAGCGATTCACCGCGGCAAGCGGGCTATCCGGCCGGTAAATGCTTAAGAGCCGTTCGATTCGGGCGAGTTCCGAAAAGGCCGCTTCGATCCCTTTCGAGCAAATTTCTTTTTCACCATACCCCGTCACCTGAAAGGAAGATCCCATCAGATACCGGACGCGACGGTGATATTGCTTCGTTAACACGGAAGCTAAAATCCTCGTCCAATACAGGGAAAGCCGGGCCCCTGCGCACCCGCGCTGTGCAAGCGAAGGGCGACCATAGGGTCGCCCTTCTTTGAAATACCGCTGCCGAACAAATTCTTTCTCCCTCTCCCACCTTTTCAGCATCGCTGAAGGGAGCAGTCAGATTAAAACATAAAAGCAAGGCCGAGATTGTACCGGCTCTCATCTCCGCCGGCTTCATCTTCCCACTGTTCCTGGTCGATCTTGACGGCCACTTGAGGATCGGGATAGAAAGCGAGCCCATACGTGAGGACCTGCCGATCTCTCGCAGGATTCTCCGCAAACCCGGCCGGGGTTCCCTCCTGCGTATTAAATTCTTCCCAACGGACGAACGGGACCAGATCCCATTTCGACTGGGTCACCTGGCCCAGGTGATATGCCGCTTCGGCATACCAGCCGACCTGTTCCGACCCCACCGTTTCCCCCACCAGGGCGCTGATGCTGTCGGCCCCTTTCACCTTTGTTCTGGCATAGAGACCGGCCAGATCGATTCCCATCATTCGAAACCTCACATCGGCATCCCAGAGGGTGACACTCGCATCGCCGACGCCTGGATTGTTCTGACCGACCCCCGCGCGATAGAACGAGGCCCCGATGGCAAAACCGGGAATCGCGGTATACTCCAGCCGGCCGACCCCGCCGAAATTCTTGGCGACGTTTTCATCCTCAGAGAGTATCTGCCTCCCCCCGCGGATCCCGTTTTCCGAAAAGCCGCCGGCGTTCAAACCCTCCACAAAATAAACCCGATATCCCAATCCCGGGATGAGATGGCCATAGACGCCGGCTCCGGCTTCTTGCCAGGTGGTGGGAATGATATACCGTTGCACGTAGGGACGCTCGACACTGTAGAAGAGGGTCGGCTCATGAAATTCGTTCAAAGGCCCGACCGGCATCAGAAGGCTGCCGGCCCGGAAATTGACCCGATCGATCCACTTATAATCGATGTAGGCATACTCCAACTCCAGCTCCTGGGCGGCATGCTCGAAGTCAATCTCGGCATGGAGGCTTAACCGATCATTAAAGGCATAGCTCCATCCCAGAACCAGGCGGTGAAAATCGAGGGTGGGACTGGCACCGTCCTTTGGAAGACCGCCCCCCTCCGGATTGTTATAATGAAGCTCTCCATAGCCATGGAACGTAATCTTCGAACCCTCTCCCTCTCCCTCTCCCGCTTCCGACTCCAGGGCTGAAACAGGATCAACAAAAGCAAGAATCATGAAAGAGACCAGCAGCAGCCATTTCTTTGACATTTCCAGTAACCTCCTCGCGAATGATATTTTCAACGTTGTTTCGGGCGCGGGTTCGCAAAGGACTCTGGCCTCTGATATGGACACCCCATGCATCCATCCGACCTTCAGCTTACACTTCCAAAATAAGGACCCTCATCATGACGACTTTCGATCACCGGGGCCGCGTTCGAGGTTGTTTCCTCCATGCCGTGCGGGTGGTTGAACGTGATCTGATATCGAAAAACCTCGGGGTGCTTCTCCTCCAGCATCTTCTGTTCTTTTTTCAGCAACGGAATGAGCGCCACCCTTTTGCAGCGCCGGCACTTGAGTTCAATCCCGGTGCTTTTGACTTTCGCAACCAGGCTGCCGCAGAGGCAACGTAAATCTTCCGCAGTGATGCTTTCCCTCTCCACCTCTCCTCCGAAATGACCTAAAACGACACCGACACCCTTCCGCCGGGTCACGCCTTACATCCTGCCCTGCCTTGCGGTTTTTTTCGGCTTTTCCTTCGAGCAACTGGAGCAAAGGCCATACAACTCCAGTTTGTGGCTGTAAATGGTGAAATTATTTTTCTTCGCGACCTTTTCCTGGAGTTTTTCAATATCGAGGTTTTCAAATTCAATGATCCGGTTGCATTGGGTGCAGACCAGATGATCATGGTGATTGACGTTGTATGTCAGCTCGTAGCGCGCCTGTCCGTCCCCGAACTGCCGCTGCTCCGCCAGGCCGCACTCGCAGAAAAGATTGAGTGTTCGATAAATGGTGGCAAGCCCGATGGAAGATCCTTTTTCTTTCATTTCGCGGTGGAGCTCTTCGGCGGTCACATGGCGCTCGGACTCTATGAAAGCGCGCAGGACGGAACTCCGTTCTTTGGTCACTTTGAGATGATGTTTTGAAATATGAAACTGGAGCAGCTCTTCTTCTTTTTTCATCGATCGCTTTTAAGTGGGGCGCCGTTAAAATAGGTTCCCTTAAGCTAAATTTATCACGGCCATGCTTCCAGGGCCGACCTACCCGGCGGCGTTCAATTAATCTTCCGCGCTAGAACCTACTTTAGTTGAGAATGATTATCAGATTCAGTATTCGCATCATAAGGGGGAGGCCGGCGGATTGTCAAGCCCTTTTTTAAAGAGGGACAGGAAATTTAACTGCGGAGAAATAAATCGAGGATGAAAAGAGCGAACCAGCCGACCAGGAGAATAAACCAGCCGCCGATGAGGATGAATTCGAGGGTGGTGGAAAAAGAGACGGAGAATTGCTCCGCCGCCATCGTATAGACATCTTCCAGAACATCCAGCTTTTCCGAAATATTCCGGCTCCAGACCTCCAGGTAGAATTTCTTGGAAATCTGGTTGTAAAGCCGCGCCGAGTACCAGTCGCCGATGAGCTTGATATTTTGTTCGATGGCGGCCGACTCCAGGATCGACTGGGTTCGAACCTGGATGATCTCCTTGAGGGTGCCGCGGATCTCTTTCGAGCGAAAAAGCTTTCGCTCGGTCTGCTTCAGAAGATCGACCGTCTTCTTGAGGCGATCGTCCAGCTGATCGTCGAGCCGGCGCGACCTGAGAAGCTGGACGTTGGCGATTTCAAACAATTCAATATTGCTTTCGAAATCCCCCTTCGGGTCGAACACAAAAGCGCCGTCCCAGTCGACGAGGGTCAGATCGTCCTTCGCATATTTCAGGCCGCTCTGCAAGGTGGCGTTGACCTCCTCCTCATCGAGTTGAATCCGCTCATTCTTCAAAACATGGGCGATCCGGTCTCCGTAAAGGGTCAGGTACACTTCGGGGTCCCCCTGATAATCGGAAATGCAATAAACGCTGTAATCTTCATCAAAGTCGGTCCGGCATTCATATTCCCGCAGCACCTTTCGGCACTCCTGCAACATCTCTTTTTTAACCGTGAAGAGGTCCTCCGTCAAAAAGTCCGGAAGCGAAACCACCGCCTCTACAATGACGATATCCGGAAGATACGCCTTCACCAGAAGGGTAAGATCATATTGATGAAGGGTCCGCTTTTCGAGCTTGAGGATCTTTTGTTTCGGAATCACGTCAGGGTAGGCCGGGGCATGTTTCCGGGTCTTGCTTTCGAAGACTTCGGTGCTGTCCAAATTGAGATCGGTCTGGCCGACCAAAAAGGTCACTAGTTTTCCCTTCAGCGCGATCGCTTCTCCCATAATCAAAGAATATACCCCGCCCTGGGTTTTAGTCAACCAACCCTTGCGAAATTGCTAAGCCTATGATAAGTGTATGGAACCTTTACGGCATGTGGGTGTCCATGGAATCGACGTATCAACCGAAAGAAATTGAGAGCCGCTGGCAAGATTATTGGCGCGAGCATCAGACGTTTAAGGTCGTTGAGCAACCGAACCGTCCTAAATTTTATTGTCTGGAGATGTTTCCGTACCCCTCCGGGCGGATCCATATGGGACATGTCCGCGTCTATGCCATCGGCGACGTCGTGGCTCGTTTCAAACGAATGCAGGGGTATAACGTCCTCCACCCGATGGGGTGGGACGCCTTCGGCCTCCCGGCGGAGAATGCGGCAATCCAGAAGAAGGTCCATCCCGCGGCTTGGACCAAGCAAAACATCGCCTACATGCGAAGCCAGCTCCAGAAAATGGGGCTCTCGTACGATTGGGACCGCGAGGTCACCACCTGCCACCCCGATTATTATCGCTGGAACCAGTGGTTCTTCATTAAGATGTATGAACGGGGGCTGGCCTACCGGAAAGCCGCTGCATTGAACTGGTGTCCGGAGTGCGCCACGGTTTTGGCCAATGAGCAGGTGATCGACGGGCATTGCTGGCGGTGTGACAGCGAGGTGACTCAAAAAAATCTGGAGCAGTGGTTTTTCCGGATTACCGACTACGCCGAAGAGCTCCTGACCGGGGCCGATCGGCTGACCGACTGGCCTCAGCGGGTTTTGGTGATGCAGAAAAACTGGATCGGCAAAAGCCGGGGGGTGGAAGTCCGGTTTCCTCTGGCCGATCACCCCGACGCGCTGACGATCTTCACGACCCGCCCCGATACCCTTTACGGGGTCACTTTTATGAGCCTCGCCCCGGAACATCCGATGGTTTCGGCGCTGATCGCGGGCCGCCCTGAAGAAGCGCAGGTACGCGCCTTCATTGAAAAGATCCAACAACAGGACAAGACGGTTCGGACGGCCCTGAATCAAGAGAAGGAAGGGATTTTCACCGGCGCCTACGCCGTTCATCCTTTTACGAAGGAGCGAATCCCGATCTGGATCGCTAATTTTGTTCTGATGGAGTACGGCACCGGGGCGGTGATGGCGGTTCCGGCGCACGACCAGCGGGACTTTGAGTTCGCTCAAAAATATCACCTGCCGGTCCGGACGGTCATTGAAAACCCATCTAAAATAGGTCCTCAAGCGAAAGATTACGGCGCTCATTTGGGCAGATCCGAACCGCTTAAAATAGGCCCTGGCGCGGAAGATTACGACCCCCAGGGAGTGGTTGGAGGTGGAAACGGAAACCACGGCGCTCCGTTGACGGCCGCCTACACCGGCGAAGCCGGCACGCTGATTCACTCGGATCGATTCACCGGCCTCGCCCCGCAAGAGGCGCAGGAAGCGATCGCGCAATATGTAGAGAAGCAGGGTTTGGGCAAAGAGAAGATCCACTACCGGCTCCGCGACTGGGGGGTCTCCCGGCAGCGTTATTGGGGCACGCCGATTCCGATCGTCTATTGTGAGCGGGACGGGATCGTTCCGGTCCCCGAATCCGATCTCCCGGTGACCCTTCCGGAAGACGCCCCCTTTACCGGGAAGGGGGGCTCCCCGCTGAAGGAGAGTCCTTCTTTTCTTAACACCCACTGCCCGAAGTGCCACGGTCCGGCGCGCCGGGAAACCGACACGATGGATACCTTCGTCGATTCATCATGGTATTTTTTGCGCTATACTTCTCCGCATGAAACCGCCGGCCCGGTCAATCCCAAGGCGGCCGATGAATGGATGCCGGTTGCTCAATACATCGGCGGGATCGAGCATGCCGTTCTGCATCTCCTCTACGCCCGTTTTTTCACCAAAGTGATCCGCGACCTGGGGTTGACGAAAGCCGATGAGCCGTTCACCCGTCTTTTAACCCAGGGGATGGTCATCAAAGATGGCGCCAAAATGTCCAAATCAAAAGGGAACGTCGTCGATCCGGACCAACTGATTGAAACCTATGGCGCCGACACGGCGAGGCTCTTTTCTCTTTTTGCCGCGCCCCCTGAAAAGGACCTGGAGTGGAGCGACGAGGGGGTGCAGGGCGCCTTTCGCTTTTTGCAGCGGGTCTGGCGAATGGTCTACGAGCAGGTCAAGGCGGGAGCGCCGCCGCGATCGAAACAGCAGGCCGATTTGTCCGCCGCGTCGCCGCGGGTCAAGTCGCTGCGGCGGATGACACACCGAACGATTCAAAAGGTCACGGAAGACATCGCACAGGGGTTTCAATTCAATACGGCCATTGCCGCGCTGATGGAGTTTTACAACGCCCTCTCGCGCGATCAATCCGGCCCGGCCCCCACGGGAGACGAGAGGCCCCTTCACGCGGAAGCGTTTGCCCAGGCGCTTGACCATCTGGTTCTCCTCCTTTCTCCTTTTGCTCCCCACATCGCGGAATCGCTCTGGGAAACCCTGGGGCATTCCCCTTCTCTTCTGAATGTGGCCTGGCCTTCTTACGATCCTGCCTGGATTCAGGAAGAGATCATTGAGGTAGTGGTTCAGATCAACGGAAAAGTGCGAAATAAATTTTCTGCGGCGGCCGGCTCGAGCGATGACCTGTTGCGGGAACGGGCGCTTTCGGACCCTAAAACCCAATCGTGGATCGGGGGTCAAAAGATCAAGAAAGTTTTTGTGGTCAAAGGAAGGCTGGTCAACATCGTTCTATGACAAACTTGGAAATCTCCTCCGCCCGACCGCTCCGTGCGATTTTTGCTTATGCTCTCTCTCTTTTTTTCTTCAGCGTCGCCGCCTGCGGATACCAGGCCGCGACGGGGGTCACTCTCTCTGACGGAGCCGACTCAAACGCCGCGGGCCGGACCATCTCTATTCCCTTATTTGAAAATGCCACATTTGAGCCGATTCTGGAAAAGCGGGTCACTGAAATCTTTAAAGAAACCTTCTTTTCAAGGGGCTGGAAGGTGGTCAGCGATGAAAGCGGCGCGTCGCTGGTTCTGAGCGGACGGATCCACCGGTTTGAGCGGGCGCCGGTCTCTCTGAACCCGCAAGGGCAGGCCGAGGAGTTTCGGGTCAAAATCGGCATGGAGATTCGGCTCCTCGATTCGGAGCGTGGACAAACTCAAAACGGAAAAGCGGCTTCGCTGAGAAGAGAGGCCGAAGGGACCGCCGATTATATTGCACGGGCCGACGTGGCGGCCGACCGCGTTTCGGAGGACCGCGCGATCCGTGAGGCGGGAAGAAAAATAGCCGAGCAGGTCGCCGATCTCCTCCCGATCAAAAACTTTTTCAAACAAGAACCGGGCGCGGATACCCGCCCCCAACCGACTCAGCCGGCGGCCGAATGACTTTTCAAGAGGCATTAAAGCATCTCAACCAGAAACGCTTCTCCCCTTGCTACCTCCTCTCCGGAGAAGAGCCCTTCTTAATTCAAGAACTGCTCCGCCAATTCCGGGAAAAAGCGCTCGATCCGGCCGCATTCGACTTTAATTACGATCAAGTCCGGGGAGAGGAGATCGGCGCTGAAGAGATCCTTTTGATTGCCCAGACGTTTCCCGTCTTCAGTTCGCATCGGCTCTTAATCGTTCTGAACGCGGACCAGATCACCGACGATCGCGAGGCGCTCCTGGCCTATCTTGAAAGTCCGTGCGAGACCACGATTCTCGTCTTTGTCGCCGCCAAACCCGACATGCGCAAAAAACTGTTTTCCACCCTCAAAAAAAAGGGGGTCGTCATCGCCTGTCCTCCCTTATATGATAACGAGGTGCCCCAGTGGATCGCGCAGGAAGGCCAGAAGAGAGGGTTGCGTTTTTCCAAAGAGGCGCTCTGGTATCTGAAAGAACATCTCGGCGCCGATCTTTTTTCAATTCAGCAGGAGATGGATAAACTGGCGCTCCATCTTTCCGGGGCGGAGGGGGCTGAGAAGGAAGCGGCGTCGATCCATCCCGGCGCAGCGGCGGACGGCAGCGGCCGTTCTGTTCCGCTCAGGGAAAATGAGATCTCCCTTGAAATGGCTCAACAGGTGATGGGCGCCGGCCGGAGTCATTCTATTTTTGAATTGGTCGGCGCGGTGGGAGAGAAAAATCTAAAGACCGCGTTTAAACTGCTCGTCGATCTGCTTGCAGAGGGTGAGCGCCCCCTTTTTATTTTAACCATGCTGATGCGTCAGTGGCGAATAATGGCCATTGCAAAAGAAGGGATCGACTCTGGAAAACCGGAATCGGTGGTCGGGAAAAAAATTCCGATGCCGCCACGACTTTTACCCCCCTTTTTTAAGCAGTTAAAGGGATGGCGAAGCGAAGAGATTCGAAGGGCATTTGACCTTTGCCTCGCCGCCGATTCGCAGTTGAAAGGGGGAAGACAGTCCCCTTCTTTCGTTTTGGAAGCGCTGATTCTGGATCTCTGTCAATCCCGCGCCTCGCGCGCGATCAAACCCGGTTACACGCTCCCTTTCCGTCGCGCTTTCTGATCTTTGCCGCTCCTGCATCGGAGGAAGAAGATTTTGAAAGTGGGACATCTCTTGGGGTCCGCTTTTGCGGGATGGAAGCCGGTCTGGAAACGTTTAGGCGGGCGGAGGAGTCGACAGATATTTATTGACTCTTGCCGCAAGACGGGAAATTTTTCGGGAAGCCCGCTTAGGAGGAAGAATGCCTTTGGAAGCCGCGCCATCTAAAAATGACGTCGCCTCTTTAAATGCGCTTTTAACCAGCTCGGCATTTTTTTCGGAGAGGGCAATCTGAACTTTTTTGACCGCTGTTCTGACAGAGGAAAGGGCCCCTCGGTTTCTATCTCTTCTTTTTTTTGCCTGCCGCTCTCTTTTTAGTGCGGATGGATGATTTGCCACAATAACCCTCCTTGAAGTAAAGGGATTTTTTAACACAGCCGATGATGGAAAGTCAAGGGAAAAGCCTTTCAAGCGCCACCCAAGCCGAGAGAGGAATTGCAAGTTCCGCGGGCATTGTCGCCGCCGGGACGTTTATCAGCCGGATACTGGGATTTGTTCGGGACATGGTTTTGGCGAGTTTCTTCGGAGCCTCCCCGGCCGCCGATGCCTTTTATGTCGCCTTTCGGGTTCCGAATCTTCTCCGGGAGCTTTTTGCAGAAGGATCGATGTCGGCGGCCTTTATCCCCGTTTTCACCGAATACCTGACCCAGAGGACCAAGCCGGAAGCTAAAGAGCTCGGACGCGCCGCCTTCACGATCCTTTTTTTGATCCTTTCCATCGTGGTGTCCCTCGGAATTCTCTTCTCTCCCCAAATCGTCAGCGTCATTGCGCCCGGATTTCTGCGCAATCCCGGTCAGTTTCAGTTGACCACGGAACTGACCCGCATTATGTTTCCATTCCTCTTATTCATCTCGCTGGCCGCATTGGCAATGGGAGTTTTAAACAGCACCCGCCATTTTGCCCCGCCGGCTTTCTCTTCCGGAATCTTCAATATCGTCAGCATCCTTTTACTCCTCGGGTTCACCCCCCTTTTCCCGGAACCGGTTTACGCTGCGGCGTTTGGCGTCGCCCTGGGCGGTTTGGCCCAGTTTTTAGTCCAGCTCCCCGCTCTATATAAGGAAGGATTTGCCTTTTCATTTAAAAGACCGATCCGACCCCTCCATCCCGGGGTGGTTCAGATGGGGAAGCTCCTTTTGCCGACAACGCTCGGCTTGTCGGTCATGCAGATCAATATCCTGGTCAATACCCTCCTGGCCTCTTACCTGCCGACCGGAAGCGTCAGTTACCTTTACTATGGGTTACGGTTAATCCATTTTCCACTCGGTATTTTTGCCGTCGCGCTGGCCACTGCTCTTTTACCGACGCTATCGACCCATGCGTCAAAAGGGGATTATGAGGCGCTGCGAAAATCGTTCTCTTTTGGCCTTCGGCTGGTCTTTTTTATTATGTTTCCCGCCATGTTGGGACTGATCCTTTTTCGAGTGCCGATCGTTCATCTCCTCTTTGAACATGGGACGTTCGATCGTCTCGCCACCCTTGGCACAGCGGACGCGGTTCTATTTTACTCCCTGGGGTTGTGGGCTTTCGCCGGCGTCCGGATCATTGTTCCGGTCTTTTACTCCCTGCAGGATACAAAAACACCGGTAAAAATCGGCATGATCGCGGTGGGGATCAATCTTCTTCTGAATGTGCTGTTCATTTTTCCAATGAAACATCGAGGTTTGGCCCTCGCCACCTCTTTATCGGCGATGTTTAATTTTTCTTTTCTTTTTTGGATCTTACGGTGCCGGATTGGACGGCTGGATGGAAAACGAATCTTCCTGTCTCATTTGAAAGTCATCCTGGCTTCGTTGGGGATGGTTCCGGTTTCTATCTGGTTAAACGGCCAGGGCCTGTGGGCCTCTCAAGGGGCCTGGCCGGTCAAGTCCCTCCTCCTCAGTGCCGCTATTCTTATCAGTGCTTTAACCTACTTCTCTATTCAAGCGCTACTAAAGGGAGAAGAGCTCCGCTTTCTGTCTGATCTTATTAAAGATCGATTTCAGAGATCTTCTAAATCATCCCGTTTATAGTTTCTTGTACTATGTAACCACCGTCGATCTACATGTTGTATAGAAGCTATAGCCTACTCGTAACATTCATTGTTGAATAAAAAGAAGCATATCTATAAAACGTTCTTGACACAATTAATGCACTATGCTATACATGCATTATAGAGGTGTCCTGGTGGAAGAATTCAAAGATATCATCTTGGGGCTGGAGCAGCGGATCCATGTATACAAATCCAAGCTTCAGGAGCTTCAAAAAAAGCGGGATAAGATTGAAGACGATATCAAAACGACCAAAAAGTACCTTGAGCTCGCAGAGACACTCTATCGGGTTGAGATAGAAAAAGCCAAGTGGGCCCAACCATCGAGTCAGCAACCCGAAGGCGAAAAAGAACGGACCTCTAAGCCTTCGGCGGAAAATCACGACCAATCCAAGGAAATCCTCCTCGAAAAGACCAAATATGTCGGCCTCTCCGTTCCCCAAGCGACCTTTTTATTGCTCAAGGAAGCGGGCAAGGCACTTCATGCCAAAGAGATTTACCAAAGGTTGGTCGAGGGAGGGGTTCGGATCAGGGGGAAAACGCCCGTCACTTCCATTGCCATTTCTTTATCACGGGACAAACGGTTTAAGAAGATCGCGCCGAATACTTTTAAACTTGTTGAAGAGGCAGGGCAAGAGGCCCTGTTAGACCAGAACCCTGCGAATACTAAAGATCATGAAAGGGGGTGAGAAGACATTGCCGACAAAAAAGAAGACCGCCACAAAAAAGAAAGCGACAAAAAAGAAATAGTTTTGGTAGAAGCGAAGGGGGCCCTCCGGGGCCCCCTCTTTTTATTTTACGTGGATGAAATAGAAGAGGAAAGGCTTTGATAAGAAGAATAGACTTTTTGTCTATTTCCCGAAGGGGGGGCCACGATCTTCCACGCTTCTTTATTCACAAGCACTTCCTGTATCAATTTCGCATGAAGCATATGGCCCGAACAAAAGGCTTCGACATGGCCTAAAATCGGCATTCCCAGAAGGGAAAAATCACCGATCAGATCTAATATTTTATGGCGAACGAACTCGTTTGAAAAGCGAAGCCCCTGTTTATTCAGAATCTGGTCATCGCCGATCACGATTGCATTTTCAAGCGATCCTCCCTGGGCCAGCCCTTGAGCCTTTAACCGTTCGACATCTTTCAGAAACCCGAACGTTCTGGCCGGGGCGATCTCTTTCATAAATGCCTGTCGGCTATGACGATAAAAATAAGACTGGTTGGAAATTAGGGGGTGGTCAAACAGTATTTGATATGCGATGTCAAAAGACGACCCGGGGCGTATGGTGACATACTTTCCCTTTTCGGAAACGGTGACCGGTTTTAAAAATTCAATAAAGGACCGGGCTCTTTCCTGACTCGCAATCCCCGCCTCCAACAGGAGCGCGACGAAGGGCGCGGCGCTCCCGTCTAAAATCGGAACTTCCGGACCGTTGACTTCAACAATCAAGTTATCAATTTCCAGAGCGAATACCGCGGCGAGAAGATGTTCAATCGTTTGAACGGTTGCCCCTTCTATCCCTATTGTGGTAGAAAGATGAGTGGAAATCACATGTGCGGCATCTGCAGCAATCGGCCCGCTTCCCAGATCTTTACGAATAAAAACAACGCCACTCCCTCCGGCCGCAGGAAGAAGTTTTAGTTCAATCGCTTTGCCGGAGTGAAGCCCGATCCCATTACAGGATATCTCTTTGCGAATTGTTTTCTCTGTCATTGCTTTCATCATGACCGTCGTATTAGAATCTCCAACCGTCTGTATAAAGCAACGTCTATGCCAAAGCATTTATGCCGGGCCTAAATATTTTTATTTAGTATCATCAAAGAGTTATGGATGTGCCCTCCTTTCGATCGACCTTGAGCAGCCCTCTTCCTGTTGTAAAAATAATACTCGCGCCGAGAAAGTGTTGCCTTTCAGCAACACTTTAGGGAAGAAGGGGAGTTCCGGGCACATGCCATCCACGCTTCCCGGGGATCGACATTTTTTTAAGAAGAGCTTAGGATAGGTCCAAGTGCTGCGTTACCTTTTTTTCTCGTGGCTTTTGAAAAGGCCGTCTGAGACGGCAAATAATCCGAGAAGATCTTCATGGGGCCTCAGACAAAAACAAAAAGGTTGAACATCCTCATGGCAGCCGGGGAAGCCCTCCCCTATGCCAAAACCGGCGGGCTAGCGGATGTCGTGGGGGCCCTTTCGACCGCGTTGGCGAAACAGGGACTCTCCGTCGCCGTTTTTCTTCCCCTGTACGCTCAAATCGATACCGACCGCTTTTCGTTAAAGCCGACGGGCAAAACGATTTCTGTTCCCCTTTCCGACCGAACGGAGGAGGCGGAGATCTTAACCCACGAACGGGAAGGGGTGACCTTTTATTTTATTAGGAAAGACCCCTACTTCGCCCGACCCGGTCTGTATGGAACCAACGAAGGGGACTACCCGGATAATGCAGAACGGTTTATTTTCTTTTCACGAGGCGTCTTGGAAGGGGCAAAGCAGCTCGGCCTACAACCCGATATCCTGCACTGCCACGATTGGCACACCGGGCTGATTCCGGTTTATCTCCAGACCCTTTATGCCGACGCGTTTAAGGAAACCGCCTCTCTTTTCACGATCCACAACCTCGGCTATCAGGGAATTTTCTGGCACTATGACTGGCCTCTGCTCAATCTCCCGTGGGACTATTTTAATTACCAGGCGCTTGAGTTTTACGAAAAAATCAACTTCCTGAAGGGAGGACTGATTTTTGCCGATACGTTGACGACCGTCAGCCCGAAATACTCAAAAGAGATTCAAACCGCCGCGTACGGTCATCATTTAGAGGGGGTCTTAAGCCGCCGCAAGAAGGATTTATACGGCATCCTCAACGGGATCGACACGAAGGAATGGAACCCGGCACAGGACGGCTACCTTTCCAGCCAGTATGATTCCAAGAACCTTGCCGGAAAGGAAAAATGCAAATCATCTCTTCAAAAAGAGGTCGGCCTGTCGGTTCAAAAAGAGACGCCCCTGTTCGCCATGATCACCCGTCTGACCGAACAGAAGGGGGTCGACCTGGTCGCCGCCCTCTTCGAGAAGCTGATGAAACAGCCGGTCCAGATCGTCATCCTGGGAAGCGGCGAGAAAAAATATGAAACCCTTTTTGAATCGCTGGCCGGAAAATACCCGAAGCAGGCCGCGGTGAGAATCACCTACGATACGGGCTTGGCCCATCGGATTGAAGCGGGAGCGGACATTTTTTTAATGCCTTCGAAATACGAGCCTTGCGGCTTAAATCAGATGATGAGCCTCCGATATGGAACCGTTCCGATCGTCAGGGCCACCGGGGGCCTGGAGAATACCGTCGTCGATTTCGATTCCCGGACGCTCCAGGGAAACGGCTTTAAATTCAAAGCCTATACGGTCACCGCTTTCTTCCGGCAGATCCAAAATGCCCTTTCCATCTATTCGGAAAAAAAGAAATGGCAGGCATTGATCCAAAACGGAATGGCAGGAAATTATTCATGGGACGCTTCCGCAGAGAAATATCTGAAGCTCTACCATCTGATGATTAAAAAACGGGAGGGAAAATGAATATTGGCGTGTTAACAGGGGGAGGCGATTGCCCCGGGCTGAACGCGGTCATTCGCGCGATTGTCAAGTCGTCAAAGGTGAAATACAACTGGGACGTGATCGGGATTGAGGAAGGCTTTGAAGGCTTGAGAACACCGGTCAAAAGCCGGCCGATGAATCCCTGGACCATCCGAGGCATTCTCCCGGCGGGGGGGACGATCTTGGGGACCTCGAGCGGCATGAATCCGATGCAAATGAGGGAAAAACGGGAAGGGAGCGAAGAACCGAGTGAATTCTCCATGGAGATGAAAGAAAACATCCAGGCGCTCGGTCTCTCCGCGCTCATTGTGATTGGAGGGGACGGAACCCTCAAGATCGGAAACTTTCTGCAGGAAACGGGCGTCCCGGTGATTGGAATTCCGAAAACGATCGACAACGATATCCCGGCGACCGATCTGACTTTTGGATTCCACACGGCCGTCAATACGGCGACCGAAGCGCTCGACAAGCTTCATACCACCGCGGAGAGTCACCATCGCGTGATCGTAGTCGAAGTCATGGGGCGGTACGTCGGTTGGATTGCGCTGGAGGCCGGCCTTGCCGGCGGCGCCGATGTCATTCTGATCCCGGAAATCCCTTTTCAGATCGACCAGGTCTGCAAAAAGATTCTGAGCCGGTATGAGCAGGGGAGCCGGTTCTCCATCGTGGTCGTCGCCGAGGGGGCCAAGCCGGTCGGCGGGGAGATGTCGGTGATGAAACGTTCGGAGACGGGCTACGTCGAGCGCCTCGGCGGCATCGGAAACAAGGTGGGGGAAGAGATCGCTCGCTGCACAAAAATGGATGTCCGGGTGACCGTCCTGGGCCACATTCAGCGGGGCGGATCGCCCACCCCGTTCGACCGGAATCTAGCCACTCGCTTCGGCGTCGCCGCGGTCGACCTGGTCGCCCAACAACGCTTTGGTGAAATGGTCTGCCTGAAAGGCACCGAAATCAAATCGGTCTCCCTGGCCGAAGCGACGCAGGGGCTTAAATTCGTTCCGGCCGACGGCGAGATGGTCAAAGCGGCCGAATCGCTCGGCATCTCTTTCGGACGTTAGGAGCGCCATGGTCTTTTTAAACCCGCTCCGACACCAACAGACCGTCCTTCCGATCTCGACCCTTTCTCAGCAGTGGTATTGCGAGCAGAAGGTCGACCTCTCTATGCGCTACCCCGAGGCCGAGCCGGCCTCTTCCGCAATGAAGACGGGAAAAGAGGGACATAACCAGTTGGAGACGGGGGCAGCGCCGATCAGCAAAGAGACGTTAGAATCGGGACTCGCGAAAGGGAAAACTTTTACCCTTTTTGAATATCCTCTCCAAGCGGCCTGGGAGGGAATCCCTATTTGGGGGCGGCCTGATTTGGTTCAGTTGGGAGGACGATCGGCCCAGATGGTGATTGAATTCAAATTTTCGAAGCGGGCGACACTGTTCCCTTCCCAACAGACACAGGCCCTCCTTTACGGTTGGCTTTTACAGCAAAACGGATTTCAGGTGGACGATCTGCTCTGTGCCGTCGTGATTTTCCCCCCTTCCCTGCTGGAATCAAAATCGCTCCCTCCCGATCTCCTTCACGCCCTGTTGAAAACGGTCGAAACCTATCGGACAAAAGCGCTTCAGAAAAAAGTAACCTCCACCCACCGGGATCAATACAACACGCTCCATCTTTTTCCGTTTCACCCTCCGACGGCAAAAGGCCGCCTGCGATGGGCGGTTCAATATTGGCAGGGCAAACGGGCGCCGGCCCTCAATGCCTCTCCCAATAAATGCCGGAACTGCAGCTTCAACGCACAGGGGCTCTGCGAGCAACCCCTCTCCCCTTTCTCAAAAGCGGAGGCGGCGGCGACCTCTTTCGAATTTTCGCCTTAAGGTTTTTTCGGCCGGCCAGAATGCTTCCGGGACCGATCTCACGTCAGGAAAAGCTCTGCGGATCGACATCCACTTCCAACCGCACTCCTTTTTGTTCCATTTCTCTCCAGGCATTCATCGCCTTTTTTAAAACGGCGGCGATTTTTTTGGGGTCTTTCCCTTTGAGCAGGAGCTGATATCGGCAACTCCCCTTGAGGCGGAGGAAGGGCGCGGGCGCGGGTCCTAAAAGACTCGCCTCTTTTTCGAGGGGCGGGGAGAGGGGGGCCGATCGAATCCAGGAGGCCAATGCTTCGGCCCGGTCTGCGGCCCGGGCCTCTTCCGGATGGCTGAACACAAACAGGATAAGCCGGCAGAACGGCGGATAATCCATCTCCTTGCGGAAGGCCATCTCTCGCTCATAAAATCCCAAGTAATCGTGGGTCGTGGCCGCGACGATGCTTTCATGGCCGGGCTGAAAGGTTTGAATCATCACCTCTCCAGGGCGCTCCCCCCGGCCCGCTCTTCCCGCGACCTGCGTGAGCATCTGAAAGGTCCGCTCTGAAGATCGGAAATCGGGAAAGTGAAGCGACAGATCGGCGCAAAGCACACCGACCAAGGTGACCTTTGGAAAATCGTGTCCCTTGGCGATCATCTGCGTCCCGATCAGGATGTCGATCTCTTCCTGCTCCATCGCCGCCAGGAGTTGATGCTGCGACTCTTTTTTTTTCGTGGTATCGCGATCCATCCGCGCCAGCCGCGCCGCAGGGAAGAGGGCGCGGACTTCCTCCTCAACCTGCTCCGTGCCGATTCCCAGATAGATCAACCGGACCCCCTGGCACTTCCGGCAATGGGCCGGAGGCGCCGCCTGAAAACCGCAGTAGTGGCAGAGGAGCCTTTTCATTTTTTTGTGAAAGGTCAACGAGACGCTGCAGCGGACGCATTGCGGAGAGTCGCCGCAGTCGCCGCAGAGAAGCGACGGAGAAAACCCGCGACGGTTGATGAAGAGAAGCGTCTGCTCTCCCGCGGAAAGCCGCTTTTCAATCGCCGAAAGCAGCGGCTGGGTGAGAGCGGAGCGCCGTAAATTTTCCGCGCCAGGGCCTACTTTAAAGGGGCGGACCCATTTTGCCTTTTCTTTCAGATCGATCAATTGAACCGCCGGGAGTGGTCGCGCGTCAATCCGGCCGGGGAGAGAAAGCGCGCGATACTTCCCGGTGCGGCTGTTGTAAAACGACTCGAAAGAAGGGGTGGCCGATCCCAATACCACGACGGCATTCGATTGCTTTCCCCGGACCAGGGCGACGTCCCGCGCGTGGTAGCGGACCCGATCTTCCTGTTTGTAGGAAGTGTCCTGCTCTTCGTCGACGATGATGATTCCGACATTCTCAAACGGCGCAAAGATGGCGGAGCGGACGCCGATCGCCAAAAGCGCTCTTCCTTCCTTAATCCGGCGCCATTCGTCGTAGCGTTCTCCCGGAGAGAGGCCGCTGTGAAAAAGGGCGATGGCATCCCCGAAACGGCTGTGAAAACGGGCCACCAGTTGCGCCGTCAATCCGATCTCCGGAACGAGGAGAATCGCCCCTCTTTTTTGTTCAAGCGCCTGTTCGATGACCTTCAAATAGACTTCCGTCTTGCCGCTGCCGGTCACCCCGTGGAGTAAAAAAGGGGAAAAATCTCCCCTGCGAAGGGCGGCGATGATTTCGTCCGCGGCCGCCTGCTGCATCTCGTTGAGAACGATCGGCCCCTTGACCCGAAACCCACCGCCAGTTTTCGGAAGGCGAGGCGCCGCCTCTTCGGTCTGATCGACCCACCCTTTCTGAAGCAGGCGCTTCAGCGGGGCGCGCAGCGAACCTTCAAAGGCGGCGGCGGGGAGGCTCCCCCCCGCCGAGAGGAGCACCTTCAGGACATGGGCCTGTTGAGGGGCCCGCTTTTGAAGGACATCAATGAAGGAGAGGCTTTTTTCCTGGCTCTCTCTCAAAGTCATGATCCGCCGGTATTTTGTCCGAACCCTCGGACGGCCGACCTCCCAGCCTTCTTGAATCCACCCTTTCTTTTTCAATGCGGCGAGGGCGGCGCGAAGCGCTTTTTTAAGATCCGCGGGCGATCCGGCTTCGCCTCCTTCCGCCCGCCTCGAATCGGCCCATTTTTTGTTCAACTGAGGCTCGGTTAGCGATCCCTCTTCAAGCAGGAGCGCGATCACTTTTTGCTGCAGCGCTTTTCCGGCCTGCTCATTTAAAGTAGGCCTCAGCGGAAAATTACGGCGTTCCTTTTCTTTTCCCGGCCCTGTCAAACTGAACCGCCGGCGGACCACGGCATCGATCCCCTGCGGGAGGGCCCCTTTGATTACCCCTCCGAGGGGGGAAGCATAATAATCCGAGATCCAGAGAAGGAGCTTGAAAAGGGAAGGAGGAACCAGGGAGGCCTCGTCCAAAACGGCCAGGACCTCTTTCGTGGCGTCGACCTCCGGTTGATCGACCCTCCGCACGAAGTGGGCGACCTTCCAGGCTCGGCCGAACGGAACCAGAAGACGCGTTCCCGGATCGAGCGGCCGGGTTCCCCAGGCGGAGGGAAGATGGTAATGAAATCTTCCCTCCGCCTCCGGAATCACCGCTTCTATGAAATGGGCCTGATCCATCCTGTGCCGATCCGAAAAATAGATGACATTAAATCGGAGCGCCGTTAAAATAGGTCACCATAAGCAAAATTTATCACGGCCATGCTTCCAGGGCCGACCTACCCGGCGGCGTTCAATTAATCTTGCGCGCTAGAACCTATTTCAAAGGTGGGCTGCCATCTTAGCAATCGGATCGAGACAAGACAACAAGATTTATCTCTTGCAAAGGAGACGGCCGATCTTCCAGGTTTTCAGGTAGGGAAGACGGTCTTCCTTGACAGATTCAAAATTCCTGCTATTTTTTACATGTAGCCTCTCAAATCTGACAGGACGAAGATGTTTAAAAAAACCAAGCTCCCCAATCGAAGGCACTATCCCAGGATTCCGCTTGTCGCGCCGGTCCGCTTTGCAAAGGACGGAACGGATCAAAAGAAAGAGGAAGCGGTGATTCGAAGCCTCTCCACCCACGGAATCGGAATGTATACTAAGGCCTCCCTTAAGAAGGGGGATCGCCTACTCATTCACCTTTCTCTTTTAACCGACCAGAATCATCCGGTGACCGAATCCCTTTCGGGAGAAGTGACCTGGGCCGCAGCCGAGGGGGACAAGGGCCGGTATTCCGTGGGCGTTTGTGTGGATCGGATGGAGAAAGATCACCCCGCCTTATTTGCCTATGTTAAACGGCTGGAAGAAGCCGTCCTCCTTCCCGACGGCGACTGGAAGAACGAGTGAACGGACGCCCCGCCCGGAAACCCTTACCCCCCCTGATCAAATACCTTCTGAAAAATCTGATGGACCCGCCGGGTATGCTCCCGATAATCATTCAATAACCGATCGGCTGCCGGGACTTCCCCTTTCTCTTCATATCCCAGCCTCATTGCACAAGCGCCGGCCTCGGCCCGATCGGACGGGAGAAGGTGGGTCTGATGATCGTTGACCATCTGAAGCTTGTTCTCCACATCCCTTAAGAAAATGTAGGCCTCGGACAAGATCCGGTAATCTTCCGGCGACAGCCATCCCCGGCGAAGGAGCTTTTTCAGTCCCTTCATTGTGTTCGGCTCCCGAATGGACGCTTCTTTTCCGCCGAAGTCGACCTGAAGCGACTGAACAATGAATTCAATCTCCCGTATTCCGCCGAACCCGAGCTTGACATGGAGCGCGGTCTGATTCAGCGCTGAAATTTTCTCGTCGATCCGCTCCTTCAGCTGCCGCACCTCGATCCGCCCTTTGGGACCGAACGGCCTGGCATAGATAAAAGGCCGGACCATGGCCAAAAATCTCTTTCCCAACCGGAGGTCTCCTCCGACGGGCCGGACCTTCACGAGCGAGAGACGCTCCCATGTCTCCCCCCGGGCGGCATAGTAGCGCCGGTATCCCTGAAGCGGAATGGCGATGAGGCCCATCTCCCCCTCAGGCCTCAGCCTCAAATCGACCCGATAGACGATCCCTCCCTCTTTCACGGCGTGGAGGGCCGATGAGACCTCCTGAGAGAGCCGTTCAAAATATTCGGGGTTCGGCAAGCGCTCCTTGCCCCGTCCCCCGGAGGTCTCTCCTGCGCCCGAGGCATAAACATACAGGAGGTCGACGTCCGAGCTGAAATTCAACTCCCCCCCGCCTAATTTTCCCATCGCCAGGATCGTGAAACCGGAGCGGGCCTTTTTGCCCGATCCGTTCCGATAGCGGGGAACCCCATATTTCCGGCGCATCTCCTTTTCGCAGACCTCATACGCTTTCTGGATCAGGACATCGGCCAGCTCGGAGAGTCCGTTTAAGGTTTCCTCCACGGAGGCGGCCCTCAAAAGATCCCGAACGGCAATCCGGAGGATCTCCTTTCGCTTGAAGATGCGAAGCAGATCGAGTTGATCTTCTTTTCCCTTCAACAGGCGAAGGGAGGCGGCAAGGTCACGGGCCAGATCCCGTTTGCTTTTTGCGGTTTTTATCACCTCCGGATCGAAAACCCAATAAAGATATTCCGGATTGCGTATGAGGATATCGGATAGAAAGGGGCTGCTCCCGAAGACTTTCACCAGAAGCCCCAGGGTCCGGGGAGATTGCTGCAGGTAAGAAAGGAAGTTTGTTTTACTGAAGGTCGCCTGGGCAAACCGTTCGAGATTATTGAGCGCCTGATCGGGAGCAGGCGTCAGCGCCACCGCGCTCAATAGTTCATCGATGACCTCCGCCAGGAGCGCCCTCGCCCGGGGATCATCCCCGATGCGCTGAAGGTTGGCATCGGCTTTTTTAATATCCCCCAGCCGATAGGGGCGGAGCAGAGTAGAGACTTCTTGAAAGTCCAATTGAGGCGCAAGGAGGAGATCTTTTGTCGTCAGTGAGGCCATCGGCAATCAATTCATTCTGGACGGCCGGTTCCCCGGCGCGAGGTTCCGGAACCCACGTCTGCAAGGTGGAACATTAACCGATTTGTCTCTATTATACAAGAACCGGTCTCTTTTTTTTCTTGCCCGATGGCATTGATCTATCGGAATACGGTTTGTATAATGAACCGATTCAAGAGGAAACGCCGGTGGAGAAAAAAAACCTAAAAAGAGCGCTCGTGGACCTTCTCCCCAAGGCGGAAGAGGATTTCATCGACGACTTTCTTTCGGGAATGGATCGCGATTACCTCTCGCGCTATCGCCCGGCGGAGGTTGCAGAACATATCCGGATGGCCCGCGGGCTCGACCCGCTTCATCCTGTCGCGCTTCGCATCCTCCCGTTGGGCGGCCGGATATTTCAGGCGACGATCGTCGCATTCGATTATTTCTCCGAGTTTTCTATTCTCTGCGGCCTTCTCTCCTCGTTCGGTTTAAATATCCAGGCCGGCGACGTCCATACCTCTTCGGATCTTCAAGACCCGCGGCGAGGAGGGCGGCGCAGGATTGTCGATGTCTTTCAGGCCGAGCTGATCGAGGGGGCGCTCTTTGACGCCGAGAAGCAAAAGGCCTTTTCAGAAGCGCTTCAAGAGTTGATTTCGCTTCTGCACCGGGGAGCATTTCAGGAGGCCCGCACCCGGGTGAACCACCGCCTGATTCAATATTTTGGCAAACAAAAAGATGCTGCGCACGGCCTTCTCCATCCCTTGAAAATTCGATTCGACAACCGCGGTTCACGCGAGTGGACCGTCCTGGACATTCAGGGAAAGGATACGCCGGGCTTTCTGTACGCCTTCTCCAACGCCCTCGCCATGCGCGACATCTATATCCATAAGGTCAAGATCAAGAATGTCGGGGACGAGATGGGCGACCGGATTTACATCTCCGACCGCCGGGGGAGAAAAATCACCCAGGAACGGGACAAGAAGGCGCTGGCGATCTCTGCGGTCTTGATCAAACAATTTACCCATTTTTTAACCGGGGCGCCCGACCCGGCCAAGGCGATCGCCCATTTCGATCGGCTTCTCGATCAGATCTTAGAGGCGGGACAATCCCGCCCGCTGATTTCGCTGTTGAAACAGAACGAGACCCTCCACATTCTGGCCCGTCTTTTCGGCACGAGTGATTTTCTCTGGGAGGACTTTCTGAGGATGCATTTTGAAAACCTCCTCCCCCTCGTCGAACAGTTCAAAAAAAAGGATCTTCAGGCGGGAAAAGCCGCCCTGCGCCGCGCGCTTCAGCAACAACTCCGGAAGGGAACCACCCTGGAAGAACGAAAGCGGATTCTGAACGACTTTAAAGACCGGGAGATGTTCCGGATCGACATGAAGCATCTGCTCCATCCCGACGAGACCCTGACTGCTTTTTCGGAGGCGCTGACCGATCTGGCCGAAGTCGTGATCGACCAGGCCCATCGAATCTGCCAGGCCGAGCTCATCCTGCGGTATGGAACCCCTTTCACGGAAGAGGGCTCTCCCGCCTATTTCGTCATTTGCGGTCTCGGGAAATTTGGCGGAAGAGAGCTCGGCTATGCCTCGGACATCGAGCTCTTATTCGTCTATGGCGGCCAGGGAGAAACGGACGGCGAAGAACCGGTCGGAAATCGAGTTTATTTCGAGAAGCTGGCACAGCAGATCATCAACGTGATTGAAGCAAAGAAAGAGGGTATTTTCCAGATCGATACGCGGCTGCGACCGTATGGGACCCACGGGATTCTGGCCAGCCCCCTTCTCCAGTTGAAGCGCTACTATGCGGCGGATGGAGAGGCGGCCCCCTTCGAGCGTCAGGCGCTGATCAAGCTCCGATGCGTCGCCGGCGATCCGGCCCTCGGGCAGCAAGTCGAAGCGCTCCGCGATCAGTTCACCTACGGCGGGGCCCCGTGGGACCTGGCCGGCGCGCTCGCGCTACGGGAGCGGCAGGTGAACGAACTGGTTCAATCCGACAAGGTGAATGTGAAGTACAGCAAAGGAGGTCTGCTCGATATCGAATACCTGATTCAATATCTGCAAGTTTTACATGGAAAGCGCCACCCGGCCGTCCGCGGCCCCAACACATTAAATGCCTTACAACAGCTTTGCAACGAAAAGCTTCTCCCGGAAAAAACCGGGAAACCCCTTCGCGAGGCCTATCTCTTTTTAAGGCACCTGGTCGATGCCCTCCGAATCGTCCGGGGTCACGCCAAAGATCTGGTCCTGCCGGAAGCGACCACGGAAGAATTTACTTTCTTAAGCCGGAGGATGGGGTATGGCCAACGTGATTGGGAGAAGGGAAGAAAACAGTTGGATGAAGCGATCCGCCGTCACATGACCCAGGCCCGCGCCCTCTTCCTCTCGGTGACGGAAAAAGAATTAAAAATGAATTGAGCGAACATTCCCGTCGGTTCCCGATGAAGTCATAAAACTGATTCGGGGGTTGCATCCGCATCTTAAAAAGAAGATCAGAGGTCTCTTGCAATTTCCCTGTCCGTCTACTATAGTCCTCTTGAATATTTCAAGAAGAACTTCGAGTTTCTGTAGGGGCTAGGAGGGGCGGTGATGATGCCTTGCACTACCAGGAGCGAGCGGTTCGGTTGGCAATTGAGGAGTCGAAGCTATGAGCAAAGGTGATCGGTATGTAATATGTAACGCTTGTTGAGTGGTCGGAGGAGAATGGCTGCTTCATCGGCAGCTGTCCGGAATTATTCTATGGGGGTTGCCATGGGACGGACGCCAAGAGCGTTTTTTCAGAACTTTGCGAGATCATTGAAGAGACCGTTCAACTCTATGAACGGGACGCCAAGCCACTTCCTGATCCCATGGCAGGTCGAGAGTTCATCAATGCAATGCAGAGAATCGCATAACACTTATAAGGCCTCCGTAAATCAAGGGCAAAAAGATGCCTGTGACGAAATTCCTTTCGTCTTTAATGATGCGTCACTTCAGACAGAGCGTTTGTTCCGACTTGGGTTTCGCCATACGGGGCAGGAATTGTTCTGCACCAAACACTTATTGAGGTTCAATCTCTTTTTCATGATTCATCAGGGGGATGCGAGGATAATGTTTTTCTTCGCGACCTAGAAACGATACCGTGCCCTCGCCGCTCTATTCAACGCGGCGGGGTGAACGAAAGAAGCGTTCACCCAGTTAGCTTCAAGCTCGGGTGAGGGGCAGAACAAATCGGTCCATCTTAAGCGACTCATTTTCTATCATTTAAGGAGCAGGACAGATCTCCAATCAAAGCACATGGGATACCGTAATAGCAATATAATTAGGGACAGATACTTTTTTCATGATAAGTGATATATTTCGTCGTAAAGAAAGACGGTCAGTCGTGTCTGACCCTCTTCTTCCCCTCAACGCGAAAGGCGCAAAGCTGCGAAGCCCCGTTCCTTTCCCTCTATAAAAAGGACAACAATTTGGCAAAACCGAATTATCAAAATAAAAAGCGTCAGCGAGATTTATCAAAGAAAAAGAAACAAGAAGAAAAAAGAGAGCACAAGTTGCAGAAAAAACAAGTGCCTTCAACAGCGGATACAGATCCGTCTCCCAAAAACTGAAAGTGGGGACCCCCTAGCCTGTCTTCCGCAGTTAAAAAATGAGAGTTGAGGTAAATCAATCAATTAGCCTTTTGAAACAGCCAAAGTCTGCACTACATCCTGAATCATTTTCGGCTTGTTCGGTAGTGGAAGCCTCAGCCGTTGAAGCAGTATTTTTAATGCCTTGGGAGCCGTGCTGACCACCCGCAACCGGAGGGTTTTCTCCCGTGTCGGCAGCAGGACATCCATCGATCGGACCTCTCTCATCTCCTCCAGCAGTTTTCGAGGGGCTGTCCCCAGACCACAGGCCGACATCCACTGCTGCAAGGTGCGCCACATCGCCAAGGCCAGAAAGCAGACCAGGATATGCGCGACTGTCCGGTCGGATCTCTGGTGGTAGATCGGGCGGATCCCAATGTCGCTCTTGGTGATCCGAAAGGCGTCTTCCGCCTGGGTCAGTTGGATGTAGGTCTTCCACAATTCCGTGGGTGTCCCCTCGCTCCAGTTGGTTCGCAACAGGTAGCTGCCGCTGGCATTTAAAGCCCACTGTTAGCGAGCCTCATTTTTGCGGATCTCGATCTTCAGCCTCACTTCGCTCCCGCTTCCGCTCTCTTCAACCGATACCTCAAAAAGGGAAGCCGCGCGGCTGTTGCGCTCCAGAAGTCGACCGATCCGAAGCAAGACTTTCTGCCGATTTCGGATCTTCCCCTGCTCGGCTTGTGAGACCATTTTGTTTAAGGCAGCCTCCAGCCGCTCGACCGAGACGCCTTTTAGATTGACCTCGGCCCATGCAGAAATCTCTTCCTCTTTCTCAACCAGGCTCGCCTCCGGTCGCGGTTTCCCATCCAGGATTCGCGCAATCTCCTCCCATCCGATCCGCTCTTCCTTCTCCATCCCGGGAAGCTTCCCCAGCGTGGCCACTATCCGCTGTCGGGGTCCTTGGGTGGTCCGCACGATTCCACCAGCGTCCAGCTCTCGTATTCACAATCCCCCTTCTTGCGGCCGTGTCGACGAAGATACATGCCGCCATTATCCCGAAAGAAAATACCGAAAACAAGGGGGTGGTCTGCACTACACTCGTTTGTCAAAGAACAGGTATCGAAAATACGCGGGTTTTATCTCTGACCCCCTACCCAAAATATCAAAACTTGACGCCAAACTGCGGAAGACAGGCTAGAGAAGAAAAAACCGCTTATGAAAAGACAACTGCAGACCCTGTCAAAAGAGTCAAGAAGTCTTTCACCCGACTCACCCACCTGTATTTTCCTCATCTAGATTTTTGATACTTCTCTCGGAAGGTATAGGCAAAGGGGAATGGTCATGAAAGTTAATCTGTCTTTTTTCCCTGTCTTTTAATTGAGATCTCAAGGCATTGACGACATTTGACACCCACTCAACACATGATAGAGTAATAGTAGGGTAATAGCTTAGAAAGATATGGTTAGAAAAATGAAAATAAAAAATATTCTTCATGTCCCATATCTTTCGATTCTCTTTTTAACGGCGCTCGTTCTTGGGTGTTCCGGTTCCGGCCCCCTGGAAGCGCCATCCCCTTTGCCGCCAATCCCGCTAGAAACGCCACCCGGAACGCCCGATCCGACCTCCCCTGATTTTAGCCTCTCCGCGATTGAATCAAACCCGATCCAGGTCGGCGGCGCCGGGACATTCACCGTGACGGTCAAGCGATCGAGCGGTCATTCGACCGAGATCACTCTGACCTTGGCGGCAAACGCCGAGGGAATCACCGGCATCGGCGGCATCGCCGGGGGGGCGAGCGCCGGAACATTGACCCTCACCGTGCCGACTTCGGTTTCCCCGGCAAACTATCCCCTCGACCTGAACGGAACGGATGGGAGCCTGACGCATTCGACCGCGTTTAATCTGACCGTGGTTTCAGCGCTCACCGTCGCCACCGCATCGCCGCTGGCGGTCGGCTCCGTCGGCGGGGGGTACTCCCTGAATCTTGCAGCGACGGGCGGCGTGAGCCCCTACGGCTGGAGTGTCGCGGGGGGGTCGTTGCCGCCCGGCATGTCCTTGAGCGCAACCGGCGCGCTCAGCGGCGCGCCGACCGGCGCCGGATCGTTCAACTTCACCGCGCAGGTCACCGACGGCGCCGGCGGCGGCGCCACCAAGGTGTTGACCCTCCTCATCAATGGCGCCCTGTTGCCGGCGCTCGGGACCAACGGCTCTTTCGAGCAGGGCCTGACTGGCTGGACGCAGCTTGGAACGGGGACCGGCGCGCAATACGCCATTGTGACGGACGCCGTTCAGGGCGCCAGCGCCGCGCGGGTGACGAACCGGTCCCAGATCTCTCACGCGCCGGGGCAAAACGTCTTTTCAAACCTCCTCGTCGATGCCAACGGTACACCGGTGACCACGCGGTTTTGGGTGAAGCTCGATGCGCCCGGCATGGCCCGGTGCTTGATCAACCTGACCAGCGACGTCGGCGGCTCGCCGTCGACCGTCAAACTGATCCTCGCCGAGCAGGTGGTGCGGACCGCCAATGTTTGGGTCGAGGTCACCGGAACCGCCGCGCTGGGATGGAGCGGAACACTCACCGGGGCAACCCTGGAATTCAACATCGGCCAACCGGCCGAAAAGGTCTATCCGGGGTTCACGCTCGATGACATTCGTCTGCAGCGCGACGCCGACGCAGACGGCCTGCCCGACGCGGACGAATCGGCGAGCGATGCGAACAATCCCGACCGCGACAATGACGGCCTGCCGGATGACTGGGAGAGTCGCTACGCTTTGGCGGGCCTGCTCGACCCCAATCTGGCCGACGCCAATTTGGACGCCGACGCCGATGGGTTTTCGAACCGTCAGGAATTTTGGGCTGCGACCAACCCGCTCGATGCCGCCTCGAAACCGGGTGTTCCGAGTGTGACCGGCGCCAACGCCGACGCGACCACCATCACGAAATACCTTGCGTTGCTGCCGAGCCTCGCCGACAACCGGGTCGTCAGCGGCCAGCATCTCACCGGCCAGACCTCGCTCGGCGGCCTCGCCGGCGAGTTCGCCAGCAATGTCCAGGCGCTCTTCGACCAAACCGGAAAATGGCCCGGCATTCTCAGCATGCAGTACGAAGGGGCCGATACCGCTATCGGCCCACTGCAAGTCAACCTCGTCAACCCGGTCGCGACCGACTGGGCGGCGGCGGGCGGCTTGGTCCTCATCAAGTTCCAGCCCTTCGATCCCTGGACCCTCGCCATCAACTCTCCCTCCGGCGGCGCGCATGTCGACCTCGTCGGCTTACTGAATCCGGCCGCCGGCAATCCCGCCAATCTTGCCGCCAACACTGCCGCCAACGCAATCTGGTTGGACTGGCTCGATCAGATTGCCATCGGCCTCGACCAACTCCAGCAGGCCGGCGTCGTCGTCCTCTGGCGGCCCCTCTCCGAGATGAACAACACCGCGCACTGGCATAGCCGACAGCCGCGCGACGCGTGGATCGCCCTCTGGCGACAGATGTACGACTACTTCACAAATACGCGAGGATTGAAAAATCTCATCTGGGTTTACGAAGGCGACAGCGTCGCCCACGTCACCGTGCCGGCCGACTACTACTATCCCGGCGACGATGTCGTCGACCTGATGGGCCACAATTTCTACGACGACGACTGGGTATTGCCCTACGACCTCAACGCTCTCTTCCGGCGCTACCCGAAAATCTACGGCTTCCCCCAGGCCGGTTCCCAAAGCGTTCGCGACGGAACATGGGATAACATGACCATGATCACCGGCATCCGACAGCGCAATCCGCGCGCCTCGCTCTTCGCCACCTGGAATGACTTCTACACCTCAGGCAATATCTTTAACGCCCGGTCGATGGTCTCGCAGACCAACGCGGCCCCCCTGCTCAACGACCCGTGGGTCATCACGCGCGAAGAGATCCACTGGTAGGGAGTCTAGAAAATAAATCCGTCCCCTTTTTTTTCGTCCCTAAGAAATGCAAATACCACTCTTCGTTTTGCAAAAAACTTTGTTGAGTTATGGAGTTGCACTATCCATCCCTTCCTGGGTAATAGTTTAACGTGAGCAAGGATATCAAAGATTTTCAAAAATAGCAGACTACAAGCGTAATCGCTAATTTTAGATTTCCCTGAGAGAGTGGACTCGTAGGTGAAAGAGGGACCGGCCAACTATTCTTGGACCGATCTATCACTGCATCGTGATCAGACTTTGGTCCAATCCCAATCCGAGCTACTGCTTCAGAATCTCCTTCGCTTCCCTGGTGTTTTTCAAAAGCCGCGCGATTTTGGTTGCGGTCTCCGGGCTGGGGGCGGTTTTCTGCGCCTCTACAAGTTGCGCCTCCTCTTCTTCGGCCAGGCTCAGAAAATAATCTTTTTCACGCCGGTTCAGACGCTGCGCGAAGACCTTATCGAAGATGTCATGGCCCAGCGCATAATCGATGAGGGTGAGGTTGGCCTGTCGAAGGACGAAGGTCTCAAAAATGGCTTGTTCTTGCTGGGTCATTGTTCTCTCCATCCGCGTCTATTTTAAATGGATGTTGATCAGGCCGATCACTCTCTGATAAGATTCTCCCTCACAACAGGAGGGCGCCATGGAGCTTTTTTCAAAGCAGGCCGTGACCATCTACCATCAGATCTGGGAGAAGGTGCAAAAAGGGGAAGAGCTGATGGGAGATGCGGAGTTGATCGCCGACGAGATGAAACGGCACCCCGAGTTCGACCCTTTCTGGGGCCAGGGAGAATCGGCGTTTCAGCCGCAGGAAATCAACGGCTTCATCGTCAACCCGCTCGTCCACACCGGCCTGCACGTGGCGGTGGAAAAGCAGCTCTTCAACGACAATCCCGAAGAGGTGGCGGTGGTGTTCAAAGCGCTCCTGGAAAAAGGGATGCCCCGCCACGAGGTGATTCACCAGATCGCCGGCCTCTGGGGAAACCTCTATTTCAAGTCGGTCCGCCGGGGCGGGCCGATGGAAGAGAGCGTTTATATCGAAGAGCTTAAGGCGATGCTGGATCGGTAGCGTGCCTCCCCTTGACCCGGTTCAGCCGCGCCGTCATCTTCTCGGTGGGGATATGGTCCCCTTTTTGTTTTCCGATTTCGATTCCCTTTTGATAGACCGCTTCGGCTTCTTCCCGCTTCTCCATTTTTTCCAGACAACGCCCTAAGATCTCATACGCCGCGGTGTAGTCCCGCTTGATCTCGATCGCCCGGGCCATCGCCGCCGCCCCCTCCGCAAAAAGGCCCTCATCATAGCAGGCTTGGCCCAGGCCGAAATGGGTGATCTCGCTCCGGGGGTCGATCTCGACCAGCTTCCTCATCCGCTCCATCCGGGTCATCTGATTACAGCAGCTGATGGTTCTTGAATTCCAGGATCCGAACCACGACTTCCCCTTTATCGTTGGAGATGATCCGGCGGGATCCGGGGAGATAGACCCCTTTGATCTCGTGCGGGCGGTCGGTGAAGCTCTCTGTCTGAGTCGGCTGGCCATCGGGAGAGAAGTAAAAAACGACATATTTTGTGGTGAGAAATTTCTGGTCCGATGTCGTCATCGACTCTTCGATGTTGATCGTAAATTTCATTCTCCCCATGCTGCGGGAGATCTGTTGAATCCGGTCATCTTTAATCCGGTAGGTCGAATTCATCCCGTCGCCATTGATGTTGATCTTCCGGCCGAGAGGGTGATGGTCGTCTCCTGCAAAGGTCAACGGATATTTGCCGTCGGCTTCTTCAAAGGGACGCGAGCCGCGATGGACCGCCATCATCCCGATCTGGTTTTGCGCCCATTTCAAAAGTCCTTCCTGCTCGGGGGGAACCTCCAAGGTAACCTCCGATTCCTTCGGCGATTTAATTTTGACCTTTCCCTTATATTCTTTTCCGTTGTCGTTGACGATTAAATCAGCGGTAAAACCGGGAAAGTCTTTTCCCCACCGGCTGGTCTTGTCATACGCCCGGCGCAACAGCGCCTTGGCGGCGGGATCATCCTGAACGGTTGTTTCCGTTGGCGAAACATGTGGGTGCTCCATTTTGTGCCTCCATTATTTGTATGTGGGGGTCTGAAGAATCGGTCGATTATAGCCACAAAACTCAGTGGAAGACAAGGGAAACGAGAATCCCAGGAACAGAGATAGAGAACTTCAATTATTCCCTCTCCCTTGATGGGAGAGGGTTAGGGTGAGGGTGAGCGATCACCCAGAAGGTCCCCCCTCCCCTTTATCCCCTCCCACAGGGGGAGGGGGATTTAGGGAGCGAACCCGGTTTCTATCTCTGTTCTTGGAAGAATCGGGGTGAGCCGAGAGAGACGTTTAACTTGGACAGGATGAACTTCTCTTACGCGCCTTTGATGGAGGAGGATGGATCAAGGAGCGCCGTTAAAATAGGTTCCCTTAAGCTAAATTTACGGCGTTCAATTAACTTTTCGCGCCAGGGCTTATTTTAAAGGATGCAGTCTTGCGGATCTCCTAAAAGAAGGAACGGCTCCCCCCACTGGGAAGGATCGGTGAGGCTCCAGGGGCCATTACGGTCGGCCGGCTTAAAGCGCAGCCCGCAATTTCCACCCTGAAGGAGGTAGGCCACGCCGCTTCCGGAGTCTTCGACCGGTTGAACCGATGCCGGGGGAGTCGCTTCTCCCTGATCGTTCCAGCCGGTAACCCAGTAGAGCTTTCCTTCAGGCACTTCGTGATAAAGCCGGATCTGAACCACCTTTTTCGGCGGACCGATCTCTCGATAGCGCATCATGTCGGAGGGGCGGCAGTTCGGGTTTTCTTCAATCTCTTCGATGATCATGGCCGGTCCAGGCGGGCGCTCTTCAGAGAAACCCGCTCGGGCGCCGCCGCCTCCGGCCGGACATGGGGAAGCCGGACCTTGCCGCTTTTCAAGTCGCGATCGGCCTTTTTATACCGCTCCAAAACGCCGATGTCGTTCCAATAGCCCCGCATCAGATAACCGAAGAGCTTTTCGTTGTGACGGAGCATCTCGATATAGGCGTCGGTAATCGAATAAAATTTGGCGAACGGAATATAATCCATCACCCGCGGTTCCATCACATGGACGCCGGTAAACATCAGCCGACGGACCCGATCGGTCTTGGATTGCGCCCGCCCTAAAATATTGTGAATCTGGTCTTTGGCGCCGACCTCAATGACACCGTACCGCTCCACCTCTTCATCTTCCCGGAGAACCAGAGTGGCAACCCCTTTTTTCTTGTGATGAAATTCGACCAGTTTGTCCAGATTCAGATCGATCAGGATATCGGCATTCATCACGATGAACGTGCCCCGCGCGATCGCCGACTGAATGTTTTTGATCCCGCCGCCGGTCCCGAGTATTTCCGGCTCCTCCGAGTAGGTGATATTCATCCCGAACTGCGACCCGTTCCCGAGCTCCTGAATGATCTTCTCCCGCTGATAATGGACGTTGATGAAGACATCGGTGATGCCGTATTTTTTCAGCAGCATCAGGCTGTAATAGATCAATGGGCGGTTCCCCACCGGCAGGAGCGGCTTGGGAAGGTCGTTCGTAAGGGGGCGAAGCCGGGTCCCCAGGCCTGCGGCGAGAATCATTGCTTTCATGTTTATCGGAACTCCTCTACGTATTCTGCCAGAAGATGGTGCAGGGGCGCAAGCCGGCGATGTTTTTGCAGATTGCGTTTGACCTTGGCCAAAGTCGGAGGGACATACGGAAGAAACCGGTTGTTCTTTTTGACCTGGTCGATGTAGACGAATCGGCCGGCCGCTTTTAAGTTGCGCTGGATACTGACGAGATCGAAAAACTCCCGGAACATCTCCCGGCGGATTTCCTTTCCGGAACGGGCCTCCGACTGCTGAATATAATAGAGAATCAGTCGATCGACAACCGCTTCCGGCAGATCGATATACGAATCGCGAAGCAGGGAAGCAAGGTCATATTGGCTGGGGCCCATGAGGGCATCCTGAAAGTCGATCACCCGAATCTTATATCCGGCGGGATGAAACTGGACCATCAGGTTGCGGCTATGATAGTCGCGGTGCGTCAGCACTTGCGGCAGAGAAGCCAGGCGAAAGGCAATGTCGGAAAAATAGGAGCGGATGGCGATCTTTTCCTTTTCGGGAAGGGGCCTGCCGTTCCGCTTTTCGATGCCATACTCGATGAAATGATCGAACTCCCAGACAAAAAGCGAGGGGTCAAACGATCGCTGATGCGCCAGGGACGGGGCCTGAGAGAAAGCGGTTCCCTCCAGATGAAGGGTTAAAAGCGCATCAATCGCCTTCTGGTAATAGCCGAGCACCACCGGTTCATTTTGCATGTTCTTCTCGATTTCCTGGGCCAGAGTCACGTCGCCCAAATCTTCGAGAAGAAGCCAGCCGCGCGGGGCGTCATAAAAAACGATCTCCGGCACCGCCACCTTGCAGGCGCGAAGGTGCCGCTGGATATTTATAAAAGGAAGTTCGGTGACGGCAGCAGCCGCCCCGCTGACCGCCTCTTCGGAGGCTTTAAACCCTTCCGGCTCCGCCAGGACCATCAGGATAAAAGAAGAGGCCGCAGATTCCTCCGGCATACCGGAAGAAGAGGGGGTCCATGAGAGCCGATAATAGGTTCGGTTTGAAGCGTCGCCGGGGAGTTGGGTTAAAGAGACCTCTTTGGCCGGGAGGTGAAGCGATTGATTTAAGATTTGCCGTAGCGGTTCCGGTTCGATCATTTAAAGTAGGCCTTAGCGCGGAAGGTTACGGCGCTCCGTCATGCCACCAAATACAGCGCTCATTCTGACATCAATTCAGACTCCTGTCAATTCTGTCAATTCAGGGAAGGGCGACATTCTCTTGACCTCCCTGCCGCTATCAGATATCTTGACCGCTAGTACTTGAGAGAGGACGCATCCATCCTATGAAACGCCGTGGTTTACGTTATGCCTCCAACCATTTCCAGGAGGTCATAATCTTTCGCTTAGGAACTTATTTTATCCGACTGGGATGAAAAAAAGAATCGGCCGGAACCGCGGGAGGGTTGAACGGTGCTGACGCCGAAGGGGGATTTTCCGGCGGACGCCGCGGACGCTTCGAAGCGGGTCTCCGCGCAGAGCGGGTGGACCCTTTACATCCTCGAATGCAGGGACCGGACCTTCTACACCGGCATCGCCAAAGACCTGGAGCGCCGGCTTCATCAACACAATGATGGCCGCGCCTCCCGCTACACGCGAAGCCGCCGGCCGGTGAAGGTCATCTACCAGGAACCGTGCGCGAGCCGCTCTGAAGCATCGATCAAAGAAGCCGCCGTCAAATCTCTTTCCCGCAGAGAAAAAGAAATTCTGATCCGGAAGAAATCGCGCGCAAAGCAGAACACCGAATCTTGTCACACACCTTAAACCAAGGATGGCTACCTGATGACGATTTTGCAACGCCTCGCCGAAGAGCTCCATGTCCGCACCGCCCAGGTGGAACAAACGGTCCGCCTGCTGGATGAAGGGGCGACCGTGCCATTCATCGCCCGTTATCGGAAAGAGGCCACGGGGGGGCTCGACGATACCCAGCTGCGCACGCTCGAAGAGCGCCTCATTTACATGCGCGAGATGGAAGAGCGCCGCGCCACGATCTTAAAGAGCATCGGGGAGCAGGGGAAGCTGACCCCCGAACTGAACGGCGCGATCCTCGCGGCAGAAACCAAGACCCGGCTCGAAGATCTCTACGCCCCTTACATGCCGAAGCGCCGGACCAAGGCGCAGATTGCCCGCGAAGCCGGCCTCGAGCCGCTGCTTGATGCGCTGCTGGCCGATCCAAATCTTTTGCCGGAGACCGTGGCCGCCGGTTTTATCGACCCGGAGAAAGGCTTCGGCGAAGCGGCCGCGGCGCTCGACGGCGCCCGGCAAGTTTTCATGGAGCGGGCCGCCGAAGAGGCCGATCTGGTTGGCGCACTCAGGGAGCTGATGTGGGAAAAAGGCTTCCTCGTCTCCACAGTCTCACCCGGAAAGGAACGGGAAGGGGCCAAGTTTTCCGACTACTTTCAGTTTTCCGAGCCGCTCATCCAGATCCCTTCTCACCGCGCGCTGGCGTTGTTTCGCGGCCGGAGCGAAGGGATCTTGCGCCTGGCAATCGTGGTGCCGGGTCAGGACGATCTGGAAGGGCCCGTGGGATTCGGCGTCTGCGACGCGAGGATTGCCGGCCGGTTTGCCGTCCGTGATGAACGGCGCCCGGCCGACCGGTGGCTGGCCGACTCCGTCCGCTGGGCCTGGCGGGTCAAGATTAAATTGCAGCTCGATACCGAATCGTATCTCCGGGTGCGCGAACGGGCGGAGGAAGAGTCGATCCGGGTCTTCGGCCAGAATCTGCGCGATCTGCTGCTCGCCGCCCCGGCGGGCTCGCGGCCCACGATGGGGCTCGACCCGGGTCTGCGAACCGGCGTGAAGGTCGCGGTGGTGAGCGCCACCGGGAAGGTGGTTGATCATGCCGCCGTTTTTCCGCATGCGCCTAAAAATCAGTGGGAGGAGGCGTTGACCGCGCTGGCGGCGCTGGCCCGCAAACATCAGGTGGAGCTGATCAGCATCGGGAACGGCGCCGCCTCGCGCGAGACCGACAAGTTGGCCAGGGAGCTGATCAAGCGCCACCCCGAGCTGAAGCTCACCAGCCTGGTGGTAAGCGAGGCCGGCGCCTCGGTCTACTCCGCCTCCGAACTGGCCGCCAAGGAATTTCCCGACCTGGATGTCTCCTTCCGCGGCGCGGTGTCGATTGCGCGGCGCCTGCAGGATCCGCTCGCCGAACTGGTAAAGATTGAGCCGAAGGCGATCGGGGTCGGACAGTATCAGCACGACGTCAATCAGGCGCGGCTCACGCGCAAGCTGGGAGCGGTCGTGGAGGACTGCGTGAATACCGTGGGGGTCGATGTGAATACCGCCTCCGCGTCGTTGATGGCGCGCGTCGCCGGCTTGACCGAAGCGACCGCCGTCAACATCGTCGCCTATCGCGAGACCCAAGGGGCATTCCGCCGCCGGCGGCAGCTTCTCGAGGTCCCTCGCCTGGGGCCGAAGGCTTTCGAGCAGAGCGCCGGCTTTTTGCGAATCATGGACGGCGAGAATCCTCTCGACGCCTCCGCAGTCCACCCCGAGGCCTACCCGGTGGTGGAACGGATACTCACCGTCACCGGCCGTTCCCTGCGGGAGGTCATCGGAGATAAACCCTTCCTCTCCTCGCTGGCGGTGCGGGAGTTCATCGACGAAAAATTCGGCGAGATGACGGTCCGGGATATTCTTCGCGAACTTGAAAAACCGGGCCGCGACCCGCGGCCGGAATTCAAGACCGCCGTCTTCCGGGAGGGGGTGGAGACCCTCTCCGATCTGACGCCCGGCAGCGTTCTGGAAGGGGTCGTGACCAACGTCACCAACTTCGGCGCCTTCGTCGATATCGGAGTTCATCAGGACGGCCTGGTCCATATCTCGGCGTTGTCGGAGCGTTATGTCAAAGATCCGCGCGAGGTGGTCAAGACGGGCGACGTCGTGAAGGTCAAGGTGCTCCAGGTCGATCTCGATCGTAAACGGATCGCCCTCACCCTGCGCTTGAGCGACGGAGCGGCCCCTCCGGGGGCAGAGGGAAAAGAGGCCGGCCCCCGGCAGAAAGCCTCCGCCAAAAACACCTCCTCCCCCGAAAAAAAGGCGGCACCCTCGCCTTCCACCACCATGGCGGAAGCTTTCGCGCGCTTTAAAGAGCGGAAGCCCTAACAGAGCGTTGAAAAACTCTAAATCCGTCATTCCCGATAGCCTAGAAAATGGGGCGGCCACCAGATATTTAATCGGAATCCAGTTTTTTAAAATCAATGACCTCCGGGGAATGGTTGAAATAGGCCCTGGCGCGCAAGATCCGAATGAACGCCGGAAATCTTCGCTTGAAGAGACTTATGTTCACGGCGCTCCACTTGGAGGCGCAA
>Ga0080064_1000360_pt1 | contig 128152 bp, 91 predicted proteins | sample Subgrocontami54m_FD_69260 | JGI IMG/M metagenome (GOLD analysis project Ga0080064, IMG submission 69260) | Subsurface groundwater microbial communities from S. Glens Falls, New York, USA - GMW46 contaminated, 5.4 m (SPADES assembly) (version 2) ...
CGACCCACTTCCTAAAAACTTTTACCGGCGTCTTACTCCTGAAACTCAAAAGGCCCGCAGGGGTCTGCGGGCCATTCGGCATGAAATCCACTCGTTGTCTCATGAGATATTCTTAAGGTTACCTGACCCCATCTTCATCGTCAAGCCGGGCCGGGAAGCGCTCCAGGAGGTCATCCGCGTCTTCCAGCGCCTGGTCGATCAGAGGGCCGAAAAGGTTCGTATCCTTGAGCAGCGAGAGAATACCTCTCTGGAAGAGGAGCTTCTCGCGTATTTCCCGGGTGTCGTTCGCGGCGCGCGAGGGCGCGCAAGTATTCAGGTTCATCGTGCCTCCTCCAGGGCGCGCAAGCGCGCCGACAAGTATCCTCCGGTCAGAGCGTCCAACCGGGCGGTCAGCTCCTGCAACTTTAATTCCTCCTCCAGCCGGATCGGCAGCTCACGCGTGGACGGCGAGAGCGCCATCTGCACCTGCAGGCGCCGCCGCTCGAAGTAAAGGTGGGTCACCTCGCTCAGGATATCGTCCCGAAGCTCCGCCATCAGCTTGGAGCGTGTGTCGATGGTCGTCTGATCGTCGTTCCAGACGAGCTCCCCCAGGTCCCAGCTCACGCCGACCGACCAGTCGAGGGTCTTTTCCTCGGGCCCGATGATGAAACGGTCCGGGTCGTTGGTGCCGCCGCGGTCGAGGTCCACGTTCTGGTCACGGCCGAGGTCCCCACCGAGCGAGAGGTCCGGCAGGAGCGCTCTCTTCGCGGCAGCGGCGCGCCAATTGGCGATCTTGTCCGGATGCACCTCGGCGTAACGGATCGCCGCGTCCTGTACCTCGAGAACGGTCGGTTCGTGCGCGAAGGATCGCAGCACTTCCTCCGGCATGGGCACATGAACCGCTCGTGGAGCTTCCGGTGAGGACGGAACGAACACAAGTTCCGGGTGCGAGTAGCGAAAAACCCCTTCCGGCGTGGCGGCGAAGAGCGAATCCGTCGACGCGTCGTAGAGGATGGCACGCGCGACGGGGGAGGTCAGGCCTTTCGAGAAATCTTCCGCGCTGTTCTGCCCGGCATCCCAGCGGAGCACCCCGCGCTCGGTGGCCGCGTACACGCCGCCCGGCGTGCCGGCCACCCCATTCACCGGCCCGCCGTTCAGGGCGGCGGCGGGCGTCCGCCGCCACGCGTTGCCTCCGTCCGTCCCTTCGATAAGCCCTTTTTGTGTCGCCGCGAAGACTTTATCCCCGCCCGGAGCGATCGCCAGCTGGGTGAAGAACGGAACGGTCGAGAACTCCTCGATGTCGAACTGCTCGAGTGGGACCCCCTCGGACCTTCCCTCGCTCCGAAGATGATGAAAAACTTTCTCCCAGACATTCCCGCCGTCCGTACTCCGGTAGATGCCGTCATCCGCGGCGGCGGTCAGTGTCTTTGGCGAGTCATGAAGCGCGTGCACCGCCCCGCCCGGAAAAGCGGTGATCTTCGCGACCGAAGCGGCCCGGGTATCCAGACGAAAGAGTCCGTCGGCGGTGCCGATCCAGACCCCTTCCGCCCGCCGCGCGTCCGGCGCGAGCGCGTAGACGGTTCTGGAGCGCTCCCCGATCCCCTTAAACACCGTCGTCCAATGTTTGCCCCCGTCCGCGGAACGGCGTACCCCTTTATCTCCACCCACGTAGACGACCTTCGGGTCGGTCGGGTCGACGATCAGCGCCCTTACCCCCACACCCTCGCCGCGGATACCGAGCACCCGCTTCCAATTCAACCCCCCATCCTCGGTCCGGTAAACTTCCCGCTCGGATGCCGCGTACAGGACGCCCGGCGCCTTGGGATGGGCGGCCAAGGTCCGCATGTCCGTATCGCCCAATCCGTTCGAAACGCTCGCCCACTCGGCCCGAGCCTGCGCCGCGCTTAAAAGGAACCCCAACACCCCCAACATGAAGATCGTCCGTCGCATGGATACCATCCCCCTTTCCCAGAAGCTTGCCCGATAATTTGCTATTTGTCAAGTTAGTTTGATTTTATATCAAACAATGCGCCCCGCCCGGTCGAGGGTCCTGTAATGGATGGCCTCCGAGACGTGCTCGGCCCGTATCTCCGCGGAACCTTCGAGGTCGGCGATGGTCCGGGCCACTTTGAACGACTTGTGATAGGCCCGCGCCGAGAACCCCAGTTCCTGCACCGCCATCTTGAGGAGCGCCTCCCCCTCACGGTCCACCTTGCAGTAACGCTCCACCTGCCGGGGACCCAGCTCGGCGTTGGAGGCGATGCGCTCCGCCGCGTAGCGTTCGCGCTGGATGCGCCGCGCGGCCTCCACACGCTTGCGTACCGCCGCCGAAGGCTCACCCGAGGCTTTTTCAGTGATCTCCGCGACCTTGAGACACGGCACCTCCAGCTGGATGTCGATGCGGTCGAGGAGCGGCCCCGAGACCTTCGACATGTAGTGCTTGATCTGCACCGCCGAGCAGTGACATTCCTTCTTGGGGTCGGTGGCGAAACCGCACGGACACGGGTTCATCGCGGCCACGAGCATGAAGCGCGCGGGCAGGGTCAGCGTCTGCGCGGCGCGCGAGATCGTGACCCGGCCCTCCTCCAGGGGCTGGCGCAGGACCTCAAGCACGCGCCGGCCGAACTCCGCGAACTCATCGAGGAACAGCACCCCGTTGTGCGCCAGGCTCACTTCCCCGGGCTTGGGGTGCGCCCCGCCGCCGATCATCGCGACGTTCGAGATCGTGTGATGAGGGTCCCGGAACGGCCGCCGCTCGAGCAGGGCCGATTTGAGCGGCAGAGTGCCCGCCACGCTGTGGATCTTCGTGGTCTCGATCGCCTCCTCGAACGTGATGCTCGAGAGGATGGTCGTGATCCGCCGGGCCAGCATCGTCTTGCCGGAGCCCGGAGGGCCGATCATCAGCATGTTGTGCCCGCCGGCGGCGGCGATCTCGAGGCCCCGCTTGGCATGCGCCTGGCCTTTGATGTCGGACAGGTCGAACGGCTCGTTCCCGTCCGAACCGCCGAAGTTCTCGCGCGGGATCTCGGGGGCGCGCTCGATGGCTTCCTCCCCCCTCAAGAAGCGCGTGATCTGCCCGAGCGTCTCGACCGGATACACCGGCAGGCCAAACGCGCAGGTCGCCTCGAGCGTGTTCACCGCCGGGATAAAGAACTCCCTCTTCGGCTCGGCGGCCACCAGCGCCGCCGCGCGCGGCAGGATCCCCTGGACCCCCCGCAACGCGCCGTCGAGCGAGAGCTCCCCGCAAAAGACCCGGTCCTTGATGGCCTCCGGAGGGATGAACTCCGCGGCGATCAGCACCCCGATCGCGATGGCCAGGTCGAACGCCGAACCCTCCTTCTTGAGATCGGCGGGCGCCAGGTTCACCGTGATCTTCTTGGCCGGCGCGTGCAGGCCGCTGTTCTTCAAAGCCGCGCGCACGCGGTCGGCGCTCTCACGGCAGGCCGCGTCCGGCAGACCGACGATCGCAAACGCGGGAAGGCCATTGGCGATGTCCACTTCCACCTCGACGGGAAAAGCCTCGATCCCCACCACCGCGCTCGAGAGCACCCGCGCGAGCACTACCCCTTCTCCCCGAACGCGTCGCGGATGAGCTCGATGCGCGGCTCCTGCCCCGCCGGCAGGAGCACCGATACCACGTCGAAACGGCACGGCAGGTCCCGCAGGCCGTAACGCTTGAGGTACCACGAGGCGGTGTTCACGATCTGCCGGCGTTTGAAGCGGGTGACCGCCTCCGCCGGATGCCCCATCCCCTCGTGGCGGCGGGTTTTCACCTCCACGAAAGCGAGTACTCCGCCTTCTTTGGCGATCAGGTCGATCTCGCCGAGCGAGCAGGTGAAGTTCTTGAGGAACACCTGATACCCCTGCGCGCGCAGGAAGTGGCAGGCCAGCTCCTCCCCGAGAACTCCCAGCGTCTGGGACGGGTTCTGCACGGCGTCAATCCTTTACGCCGTCGGTCTCGCGCTCGTAGGCCTCCATCACGAGGTCCTCGATCGCGTGGCGCATGTCGTCCGCCAGAGGCGTGAAGATCTCGAACCACTTGCCTTCCTTGCCCTGCTTCTTGGGCATGGCCACGAACAGGCCGTTCTTTCCGGAGACCACCGAAAACCCCTTCACCACCGCGCAGCTGCCGAGCTTCAAGTCCGCGAAGGCCTTGAGGTTGGAATCGCCGGCTACCTTGCGGATGTCCACCACTTCGATGTCGAGCGTCTTCATGACGTCCTCCTGTCGGTTTAAGGAACGATGGGTTACTCGATATACAGGACGTCGCAGGTGGGCAGTTTCGTGCAAAGAATTTTAAAAAAGTTGAAAGGCCGGGGAGGGCCGGGGGGATGCTAGGCGGCGAGTTCGACCGAGCGGCCGTCCGAGAGGAAGGTGACCGAGCCGTATTCGTCGGTGCGGAAGATCAGGTTATTCGGGATGGACGCCAATTTGAAAAGAGTGCCCGGCCTGGGGTGGCCGAACGGATTGCGCTCCCCCACGCTGATCACGCTGAATCGGGGCCGCACCCTTTCAAAGAAGGCCTTGCCCGCCTGGCCGAGAGCGGAACCGTGATGCGGCACCTTCAGCACGTCCGCCGGACCGGGGTCCGGCAGATCGGCGAGCGCGGGTGTGGTGGCGTCGCCGGTGAGGAGAAAGACGTTCCGGCCGTAACGCAGGCGCAGGACCGCCGAACGGTCGTTCACGTCGGGGTAGGGCTCGGGACCCGGAGGAGGCCCGAGCACGTCGATCGAAATGTCCTTCCCGAAACCCGCGATCCGGTCGCCGCGCGCCAGGACCGAGCGCGAGGCGCCTTCGGCGGTCACCAGCCGTCCCAGTTCGGCGCAGAGCCGCCCCGAGCAGGGACTCTCGGGGGCCGCGACGTTCCGCACATCGAGCTCGCGCAGGACCGACGGCATGCCCCCGATGTGGTCGGCGTGCGGGTGCGTGGCCACCAGGAGATCGAGCGCGGATACTCCGCGGGCCTTGAGGAACGGCGCCACGACGTAATGCCCGTCGTCCGCGGGGAAACCGCGCCCCGCGTCCACGAGCAGGGTCCCGCCGCCGGGAAAACGCACGAAAATTGAGTCCCCCTGCCCCACGTCGAGCACCGTCACTTCGAGCGGGCGCGGGAGCACGGCGGCCAGCAGGGCCCTTCCGAGGAACAGGTCAGCCGTGAAAAGAACAACAGCCGCCGCGCGCGTCCAGCGGCCGCGGATGCGCGGGTGGAAGGCCAGCAGCGCCAAACCCCCGGCGAGCACGATGCAGAACACCACCGTAGGCTCGCCGACGGCGATCGACGCGCCGGGCAGGGCCTCGACCGTCCGCAGGGCCTTGAGAAGCGCCCGGATCGTCAGAACGATCACGCCGGCGAGAGGCGCCAGGAGAGCGGCCGGTCCGGCGCACACCGTCAAGAACAGGAGGCCGGCGACGAAAAGAAAGCCCGCCAGAGGAACGACCGCGAGATTCGCCAGCAGGGCCACGGGGGTCACGATATGGAAGATCCGGGCCGTGAGCGGCAGTGTGGCGAACAGGCACACGAACGACACCCAAAAAAGCTCCGCGCCGTATCGGCCCGCGCGGTCGCGCAAGCGGATGGGTTCCCCCGGCGGCGCCAGCGGTCCTGCCTCGAGGAAGCGCGGCACGAACACCACGATCGCCAGCACCGCCAGGAACGACAGTTCAAATCCGGCGTCGAAAAGCTCGAGCGGCCGGAAAGCCAGGATCCCGAGCGCCGCGAACCCGAGCGTGTTGAGCGGGTCGGCCCGCCGCCCGAGCAGCTGGCTTGCCGCGAACAGCGTCAGCATCAGCGTGGCACGGACGACCGGGGCCTGCCATCCGACGAGAAAGCAGTAGCCCCAGACCGCGGCAAGCGAGAGGACCGTCGTGACATTCCGTCCCACCGGCACCAGACGCAGGACAAGGAACACGCACAGCGCCAGGAACCCGACGTTGAAACCGCTGACCGCGAGGATGTGCACGGTCCCGGTCTTGAAAAAGAGGTCTTTCGAATCCTGATCGAGGCCCGAGCGCTCTCCCAAAAGCAGCGCCCGGAGCAGCGCGGCGTTCTGCCCCGGGAAACGCGCCGCGAGCGCCTCCGACAGGAAACGCCGGGTCCGGGCAGCGGCGGCCAGCACCGGGTTCCCGCGATCGCGGCGCAGGAGCTGCACACAGTCCTTCTTCCCGAACAGGATGGTCCGTACGCCGCCGCGTTCGAGCCATGCGCGCTGGTTGAAACCGCCCGGGTTACGGCGGCCTTTGGGAAGCTCGAGGTCCCCGCGCACGACCAGTTCGTCGCCGAAGACCGGACTCTCGGCGGGATCGCGCAGATAGACACGCGTCCGTCCCGAGACGACCTCCGGCGGCGCGCCGGGACCGGACCAGAAACGCTTGGCTTCCAGAGTGAACGCCGTGCGGCGCGAGCCGGACACCCCGGTCTTCCATTCGGGTTCCGAGACCACACGGCCGCCGACGAAGACTTCCGCGGACGGCGCGTGGCGCAAAAGGTCCGCCGGCCCGGCGCGATGCGCCAGAGAGGCCGCCAGCACGCCCGACGGGAAGAAGAGAACGAGGAAGAGCGCCAGGAAGCGACGCTCGATAAGAAATTTGACCGCCAGAAGCGCGGCCGCCGTGTAAGCGGCGACGGCGGTGACGGGCCAGCGGCCGGCGAGAAAAATGCCCGCGGATAGAGCGCACGCGGCCCAAAAAAGCGGCCGACGTCCCAGCGCGGTCCCCATCAGGAGGCGCGCTCCGCCGTAGCGTGAACGATCTCGACATGGGGACGGCGCACGGCAGTGACAACGGCGAGAGCGGCCGAAAGGACGAGCGCCAGGACCGCGAGTGAGGCCACGAGCTTCCGGCCGAAAGCGTCCTCGCTCATGCGCGGCGTCCTTTTAAGTGACGACGATCGTGTAGATCTTCTTGGGGACGTATTTTTTCTGCGAAACGGTCTTGCCGGCGAGCGCGGCGACGGTCTTCTCGTCCTTCATGACCACGAGCTCGACGTCGCTCTCCCCCGCCTCGGCCGGGATGCGGACCTTGGAGCGGACCTTGCCGTTCACCATGATCGGGATCTCGATCTCATCCTCGACCGTGAGCGCCGCATCGTACGAAGGCCACGCCTCGTGCGCGAGGGATTTCGTGTGACCTACCTTCGCCCAGAGCTCCTCGGCCAGATGCGGCGCGAACGGCGACAGAAGGAGCAGGAACTTCTCCATGACCGAGCGGTTCTTCGCGGGCTCCTTGGCCAGCTCGTTCGAGAGCACCATCAGCGCCGAGATCGCGGTATTGAAATCAAGTCCCTCGAGGTCGTCGCTCACTTTTTGGATCGTCACATGCAGAAGCCGCTCGATCGTCTTTGAAGGAGGTGCATCGGTGATCGACGGATCGAGCCGGCCTTCGCGGTCCGTGTAGAGCCGCCACACGCGGCCCAGGAAGCGGTAGACCCCCTCCACCCCTTTCATCGACCAGGCTTTTGACTGTGTCAGCGGACCCATGAACATCTCGTAGAGGCGCATGCTGTCGGCGCCGTAGTTCTCCACGACGTGGTCGGGGTTGATCACGTTGCCGCGCGATTTGGACATCTTCTGCCCGTCCTCGCCGAGGATCATGCCCTGGTTCACGAGCTTGGTGAACGGTTCCTTCGTCGACACGTGCCCCAGGTCGAAGAGCACCTTGTGCCAGAAACGGGAATAAAGAAGGTGCAGCACCGCGTGTTCGGCGCCGCCGACGTAGAGGTCCACCGGCATCCAATACTTTTCCTTGGCGGGATCGCAGAACGCTTTTTCGTTCTTGGGGTCCAGATAGCGCAGGTAGTACCAGCACGAGCCGGCCCACTGGGGCATGGTGTTGGTCTCGCGTTTGGCCGGACCCTTGCACTGCGGGCACTTGGTGTTCACCCAGTCCGCCGCTTTGGCCAGAGGCGGTTCCACGTTGGAAAGCTTGCCCGCCGAAGGCGGGTGCGCCTTTGGCGCAAAATCCTTCATCTCGGGCAGGCGAAGCGGCAGATCCTTTTCATCGAGCGGCACGGTCCCGCACTTGGCGCAATGCACGATGGGAATAGGTTCGCCCCAGTAGCGCTGGCGCGAGAAAAGCCAGTCACGGAGCTTGTAAGTCACCTGCGCCTTTCCAACGCGTTTCTCTTCCAGCCAACCGATCATGCGTTGTTTGGCCTGCGGCGTAGGCAAACCATCCAGGAAATCACTGTTAACATTCACGCCGTCCGCCGTGAACGCCTCTTTTGAAATATCACCGCCCTTGATCACCTCGACGATCGGCAAGCCAAATCTCTTAGCGAACTCATGATCGCGTTCATCATGGGCAGGAACGGCCATGATCGCTCCGGTGCCGTAACCATACAGAACATAATCGGCCACCCAAATAGGGATCTTCTTCTTATTGACCGGGTTGATCGCGTAGGACCCGGTAAAAACCCCTGTTTTGTCTTTCGCCAGTTCAGCGCGTTCAAACTCGCTCTTTGACGCTGCTTTAGCGCAGTAATCATCGATGATTTTCTTATATTCCGGAGTGATGAGCTTTTGCACCAGCGGGTGCTCCGGCGCGAGCACAACGTAAGTCGCGCCGAACAGCGTATCAGGCCTGGTCGTATAAACCGGGATCGTGGGGCCGTCATCTTGATAAGGTTTCTCTAGCGGGAAGAGAACGCGAGCGCCTTCGCTCCGGCCGATCCAGTTCTTCTGCATCTCCTTGATGGAGTCGGGCCAGTTCACGAGGGCCAGGTCCTCGAGCAGGCGGTCGGCGTAGGCGGTGATCTTGAGCATCCATTGGCGCATGGGCCGGCGCACGACCGGGTGGCCGCCGCGCTCGCTCTTGCCGTCCACCACCTCTTCGTTGGCCAGCACGCACCCGAGCGCCTCGCACCACCACACCGGCACCTCGGCGATGTAGGCCAGGCCTTTCTTATAAAGCTGGAGGAAGATCCACTGCGTCCAGCGCACGTAGGCCGGGTCGGTGGTGTCCACCTCGCGGTCCCAGTCGTAGCTTAGGCCCAAACTGCGGATCTGGCGGCGGAACGTGTCGATGTTCTTCTGGGTGGTGACGGCCGGATGGGTGCCGGTCTCGATCGCGTACTGTTCGGCGGGCAGGCCGAAAGCGTCCCAGCCCATCGGGTGCAGGACGTTGAAACCCCTCATGCGCTTGTAGCGCGAATAGATGTCGGTGGCGGTGTAACCTTCGGGGTGGCCGACGTGCAGGCCGGAGCCCGACGGATACGGGAACATGTCGAGGATGTAGAGCTTCTTCTTGCCGGAAGCCTCGGCGCCGTCCGGCGCGCGGAACGTGCGCTGTTCGAGCCAGACTTTTTGCCAGCGCGCCTCGATCTCGGCGAAAGGATAGAGCGGGTCGGGCATGTCAGTCCCCGGCCTCCGGTTCGAGGACACGGAAGACCGGCGCGGCGGCGCTGTCATCCGACCAGGCGACTTCCACGTCCTCCTCCTCGTACCGGAACAGGAACTTCGCCGCGGTCCCGGTCGAGAGGTCCCGGCAGGACAGAGCGGACCGTCCGAGGAGCTTCGCGACCGTCTCCAGCGCCTCTTTCATGCGGGGCACGATCCGGCCCTCGTCATCCACGAGCGCGCCCGCGTTGTGGTCCTTTTTGCCGTCGGGAGAGAACCAGATGACGGGTCCCACGCCCAACGCCAACAACCGCGCGTATTTCTTGACGAGCTCCCCCGCGGCCTCCTCGACGGTCGAGAACTTCTTCTTGATACCGACCTCGTTCGTCATGAGCGGCTTCCCGTCCGGTATGTGCCTCCGCAAATAAGCGACAACCTCCGGCAACGCTTCTGATCTCTGGTAGTAGTGGAAATTCACAATGTCGTCCCATCGGAAGAGGTCGCTGGCGACCAGTTGCGCCGCTCGTTTCACCGACCCTTTCGAGCGGTGCCGCGCGGCCTCTTTGGCCAGCTCTTCCGGAGAGACCGCTTTCCCCGAGAATTTCCGGTGGAACGAGACGGCCGCCGGGAGGTCCCCCCGGTCCAGGTAGTCCTGGATCACGAGCCAGTTGAGCGCCGCGCCCTGGATGCCCCCGTCGGCGATCCGGACGCTCGGATCGACATCTTGAAAAGCCGTCTTCGCCGTCAGAAAAACCCGGAGGTACTCGTCGACGCCCGAACACCAGAAATCGGCGTCGTTCATCTCGTTCTCCACCACGACGATCTCCAGCCTGCCCTTGAAATATTCGGCCGCTCTTTTGACAAAATCGTAGTAAGTCCGCGAGTAGATCTCCCCCGGCCGCAGGGGCGTTCGGACATCCAGATCCGCCGGCGCCGAGGCGCACTTGGGTTCGTCGGGATCTTCGACCGCCCAATCCGATCTTGCCCGAAGAGAAGGGACCGGCCTCTTCCCTTCCCGCAGCAACCGGTCCATTTCCCGCACCTGCGCGTTCTCCGACGGCGGGGTCCATTCGCCCTCCCGCGGCTCGAACATCCTCCAGTCAATGGCCGTGCGGACAGGGGCCGACCGGAAAGTTTCGGGATCGAGCTGCTCATCGGCCGCAAAATGGAAAAAGCCGACAGGGGTCGACGTTCTTTCCCGCGCGGACTCGGCGGCTCCGAGCGGCGACGCCGCGAAGAGGGCGACCACCGGCAGGATCAGCTGGGGGCGAAAGACCTTGCTCATCGTCGGCAACGGCACATCGATCCGTCCTGTCCGCAAAAGACGCGGAAGATCAATCTCCGCTCACCGCGAGCACGCGGTTCTTGCCCAGCGCTTTGGCCTTCAGCAGCGCCTGGTCCACCTTCTCGATGAAACCGGTCGCCTCGAGGTCCGTCAGGTCCCCGAAACCAAAGAGCCCGATGCTGGCGGTCACCTTCATCGGGCGGTCCTTCACCAGGAACTCGTGGGTGGCGAGGTTCTTCTGGATGCGGTGGGCGACGACCTTGGCGTTGTCGAAGGCCGATTCGGGCAGGATGATCAGGAACTCATCGCCGCCGTAACGGCCGATGATATCGATCTTGCGGATGCTCTGGTCAAAGATGTGGGCCACTTCGCGCAGCACGTAATCGCCGGTCAGGTGGCCGTACTTGTCGTTGAAGCGCTTGAAGTCGTCCACGTCGATCATCATCCCAGCCAGCGGGTGCTTGTAGCGGCGCGCTCGCTCGATCTCCTTCTCGATCTCGACGAGGATGTGCCGGTGGTTGTAGAGGCCGGTCAGGTCGTCCATGATGGACTGTTCCTTGAGCTGGAGGTTCAGCATCTCGAGATCGGCCCTCTGCTGGAAGAAACGGTCGACGAAGAAACCGGCGAACAGGCCGAAACAGGCGAAGATCAGCGGCGTGCCGAACGCCATGTAGGCGTAGTAGAACGAATTGGTCCGGATCTCGTACTGGATCCACTGGAAACTGAACGGCCCCGCCTGCAGCGCGCGGAAGAGGATACTGCCCACCGGGGCGCCCAGACCCAGCACGAGCGCGACGAGCATCACCCACCACTTATAGGACCTCAAAACACACCCCCTGGAGCGGGACCAAGGTTCGACTCCCGCAAATTTCCGTTCAGAATTCGTGCCGAAGGTGGGAGTCGCCGCCCTCCGCTCGGTCGCCTCAGGCGACCTCACTCCGGGTCGGGCACCCGCGCCGCGGGCGGAATGGCGACGACGCCTTTAGCGTCGTCGCTTTCATTGCGGGCCGCGGCGCTCCCTTCGACTCCCGCAAATTTCCGTTCAGAATTCGTGCCGAAGGTGGGAGTCGAACCCACAACCTCGTGAGAGGATCGATTTTTGAGACCGACGCGTATGCCAGTTCCGCCACTTCGGCGCTAAGGAAGGCATTGTATCATAAAGAGTTGGGCGAAAAAATACCCCCTAGGTATCGGCCCAGGGGGTATTTTGTATGAATCCATGGACCTGAGCGGTCTCGAACCGCTGACCTCCTCAATGCCATTGAGGCGCTCTACCAGCTGAGCTACAGGCCCGAACTGTTATCCGAACTGCAGGAAATTCCTCCGAAAGGGATTTTCACTATAGCACAACCTCCCCCCGAATTCAAAACAACACCCTAGTGCGGGGCGGCCGGACCGGCCAGCGCGGCGGCCAGGAACATCGACGCGCCTCCGAGCAGGGCCGCGGCGACCGTCACGCGCGGGTGATGCTTGACCACCTCGATCAGGAGCGCATGGATCACGATGTAAACGAACCCGCCGGCAACGTGCGCCAGGATCAAGCCCGGCCACAATCCCGACCCCGCCGCGGCCGTCGCCATGCCGGCCACCCCGCCGCCGAGCGTGGTCGCGGTCTCGATGCCGAGCGCCAGCGCGAACGCGCGCGCGCGGCTCATGCCGGAGCCCCGCGCGACGAGCGTGAGCGCCAGACCTTCGGGCAGTTTGTGGTAGGCCACGGCCAGGAGCACGAGCATCCCGAGCTTCGAATCCATCTGGTAACCGCTGGCGATGGCCAGGCCGTCCATGGAACTGTGGACCGAGAGCGCGACGACAAGCGTCCAGGTGAGGGTCTTGAACTGGCTCTCGGTATGCGTGGCCGCGCAGGCCGGGCAAACATGGCTGACGAAACGCGACAGGAAGAAAAAGAGGACGTAGCCGGACAACGCCGCCAGTCCCGCGCCGCGGATCCCGACGGCTTCGACCGCCTCGGGGAGGATGTCGAAGAACGCCACGGACAGAAGCGCCCCCGCGGCGAACGAGATCAGTCCGCACAGCCAGACGTGGCTGATGCGCTTGAAGCTGACAGCGGCCAAGCCTCCGAGACCTGCCATCGACACGGCGACCGCCAGCCGTGTCCACAAAAGCTGTGGAACGTTAAGGTTCAAAGGGTCCAAGGATATCCGGTCGAAAAGAAAAAACAGTCCCCACGTTCCGGGTCCTAAAGACCCGGAATGAGACAGAGGACCGAATTCAGGAGGGAATTACGAGCGGCGTCCCTTGACGATCGCTTCCGCGCGGGCCCAGTCCTCGCGGTCGTAGCCGTGTTGATATCCCCGCTCCACGAAGAACTGGTAAGCGAGTCTCTCGATCTGCTGCGCCGTCGAAGCCGAATCCTGCCGGCCGGCACTGCTCGCCGGTCTGCCGTTCGGGGTGATCCTTCTGGAAGCTGTTGCGATCTTTGCCATGGTGGAATCTCCTTAAGAGGAAGTTATTGTGACAAAAGAGCTATCAAAAATCAAGCGCTTTCGAGCGAAAAAAGTGCCCGTTTTTGATAAAAGAAAGCTAGTTTCTCCTCCAAGGACGGAAAATCCGCCTCCTTGTAGCGGGTTTGGTGAATGCGGTCCGGGGTGGCAAAGTAAAGCACCCCCCGGGCGGGAACTTCTCCCATCAGCTTCCGGAAAACCAGCGCGTACAACCCCAACTGGAAGCCATAGGAACGGGCGGTCACCTCGATCTCTGATTCTTTAATTTTGTTCGTTTTATAGTCCAGGACCACCCATTCCCCCGCTCTCTCCTTATAAACAAGGTCCAACTGCCCTTTGAGAACCCCGAACGGGGTCTTGTAAATAAAAGGAAGCTCGGGGTAACAAACCGGCGCCTGGCGAACGGCTTGGCCGAGCGGTCCCTTCCAAAAAGCGTCGATCTGGGCGCGCATCTCGAGGCGTTCACCCGGAGTCAGAGGCGCCAGAAGTTCTTTCAGGAACCCCCCGCCCGCCCTCCCGCGCGGCGTATTGCGGACCATTACCTCCATCGCTTTGTGAAAGATCGTCCCGTATTCGTTGCGCGGCGTGGGGATCTCTCCGTCGTCCCCGGCGGCGGCGTCTCTGTCGGGCTCTTCCGCCGCCAGGGGCCCGCCCTCCGCCTCGTTCTCGGCGGCCAAAAGATCACTCACCGTGAGATCCACGACGAGGTCGTAAGGTTTTTCGGGAAGGACGAGCCGCCGCAGGATCGCGTCCGCGTCGGCGGCGGCACCGGCCCGGGCGGCGGACGCGGGCGGCGCGGCGGGGACCGGAACAGCTTCTCCGGCGGCGAAGCGCACGCCGACCGGCACCCCGGCGACGATACGGGGACGGTCTTCGGCCGGATCCAGCTTGAGGAACTTGGCCAGATGGGTCATCCACGTGTCGGCGTTCTTGGGACCTCCGCCCTCCGCGATCTTTAACGATCCGCAGAGGATCAGGCGTTCCTTCGCGCGCGTCATCGCGACGTACAGGAGGCGCGTCTCCTCCTCGCGTCCGCGCGCTTTCAGCGCGTCCATCGTCCGCGTGTAGGACGCGTCCGCGAGCTTCTTCTTTTCGTCCTCGGGATCGGGACACGCCCAGCCGAACCCAAAATCCGGGGACGCGGCCTCGAAACTGCGGTAGCGGAACGCGCGGTCACGGCCGAGGTCCGCCACCGCGACGAGCGGGAATTCGAGGCCTTTGGCGGAGTGGATGCTGGAGAGAAGGACCGCGTCGCCGCCTTCGGCCTCGACCCGGGCCTGGGCCTCCTCGTCGTCCCGCTCGGCCATGCCGCGCACGTACCGCACGAACTCGGCCGCGTCGAGCACCGTCCTCTCCTCGAGGGAGCGCGCGATCTCCACGAGTTTGCGCACGTTGGCCATGCGCTGGACCCCTCCGGTCCCGGCCAGAGCCGCGACCTCGTACCCGCTCCAGGCCAGCGCCTTCTCGAGCGTCGCCGAGACCGGGAGCCCGCCCCGGGCCGCGCGGATCGAGGCCATGAAATCGCGGAACGCCGCCGCGCGTCCGGCGTCGGCCGCGGACAGGCCTTCCGCCTCCCCGGGCGCCTCCAGCGCGCGCGAGAGAGGCCGCCTGGGATCGTCCTCCTTCGCGGCGCGGGCCATCCAGAACAGGCCGTCGTCGGAGACGCCCCCGAACGGCGAGCGCAGCGCGGTCGCCAGGGCCACGTCATCGTCCGGGTGATCGATCAGCGTGAGCAGGTGGACGAGGTCCTTGACCTCGGGACGGTCGAAGAACCCTCTGGAGCTCATGGAATAAAATGGGATACCGCGGCGCGCGAGAGCCCGCTCGTAGAGCGGGGCCTTCTTCATCGAACGGAAAAGCACCGCCGCGTCACCCCATCGCAGCGGCCGCCCTCCGGGCGTGCCGTCCTCGACGCGCGTTCCGGAATCCACGAGTTCCTGCAGGCGCGCGGCCAGGCATTCCGCCTCCGCCGCGCGCGCCTCGTCGAGGTCTTTCGGCCCTTTGTCCGGTCCGTATTCGACGCAAAGCGTCTCGACGTCCCCGCCGCCGCGCAGGCGGAACTCCCGCCCGGGAACAAGCGCTCTGAAATCCGGCGCGTCCGCGAAGAGGGCGTTCACGAAAGCGATCACCGCAGGACGGGCGCGGTAATTCTTGTCCAGCGCCACGCGCTTGCCCGAGGCGGCCTCGTAGCGGGAGAAGAGCGTGGGATCCGCGTAGCGGAAACCGTAGATCGACTGCTGGCGGTCCCCCACGATGAAAAGGTTCCCTTTGCCGCGCAACAGATCGATGAGCTGCGCCTGCAGGGGACTGGTGTCCTGGAATTCGTCCACAAAGATGTGGCTGAAACGTTCGCGGTAGCGCTCGCGTGCCGCGCGACAGGGGGCCGAGTCCCCGGAGAAGAGCTTCCAGGCCGTGGCGCGCAGGTCGTCAAAATCCAGCGCGGCGCGCGAGCGTTTCTCCGAATCGTAGGCGTCGCGGAACGCGCGGAACACGCGCAGGAATTCAGCCTTCTGCGGCGCGAAAATATCCTCCAGCACGAGGCCTTCCCACGAGCGCGCCAGCGGCTCGAGCTCGGCGGCCCAGTCCTTGACCTTCTTGCCCATCCGGTCGATCTTGAGGAGCTTCCGGGCGCGGTCGAGCGCCTCGAAGTCCCGCACACCCCGGTCGAGGAGGGCGGGCAGCCGCGCGGCGGCTTCGAGCGCGGCCCGTTCGTTGCCCGTCTTGGCTTGGGCGCCGACGAGCGCCGGGACCTCGAGCAGCATGCGGCGCATGCGGGCCTCGAGCGCCTTCCTTTCCGCCGCTCCCCCGGCAAGACGCAGAAGTTTCTCGTCCCCGCCGAACGCGCGCGACTGCGCGTCAAGCCGCAAGAGCGCTTCGCGCACGGGCTCCTCGTCGCGCTCGACGAGCGTCTCGAGCCAGAGCGGGCGCTCCGCCTGCGCCTCGAAGACGGCGTCCATCACCTGCGCCTTCAGGATCTCGGACTCGCTGTCCGAGAGCACCGTGAAATAGGGATCGACCCCGGCCTCGATCGGGTTCTCGCGCAGGACGCGCGCGCAAAAGCCGTCGATCGTGCCGATGTGCGCGTTCTCGAGCGCACGGCGGTCGGCTTCGCGGCCGAGCCGGGCGAACTCGCGCACCAGACGCCGCTTCATCTGATCGGCGGCGGGGACGGTGAACGTGATCGCCAGGATCCGGTCCGGCGCGGCGCCGCGCTTGACCACCGCGTGGATGAAGCGCGCGACAAGCACCGACGTCTTGCCGGAACCGGCGGCGGCGCTCACGGCCACGTCGGCGCCGAATGCCGTCACCGCCTCGCGCTGGGACTCGGAAAGCCGCTCGAACGGGCGGTCAGCGCTCATGCCCCACCTTGGCTTCTATGCGGCAGACGGCGTCGAACTCGCAATACGCGCAGTCCCGGGAACGCACGTCCGTCTCGCCCGAGCGGATACGCCGCACGGCGCCGCGGATGCGCGCTTCGGTCTCGACGAGCAGGTCCCGGAGCGCTTCGGGCCCAAGCCCGGCATCCTCCCGCTTTCCCGTGCGGAACACCCGGTGCTCCATCCCCGCCGGCTCGAGGCCCAAGAGCTGACGCGCCGCCAGGAGATAGAGCGGCAGCTGGATCTCCTCGCCGCGGGCGAGCTTCTTGGACAGCGCGCGGCTCGAGCGCTTGTAGTCGATGACGACCGCCGAACGGTCCGACGGGTCCACGTCGATCCGGTCGACGGAACCTTTCAGCAGGATCTCCCCCGTTCCGTCGGGCAGGCGCAGGAAATCGGTCTTCCCGGCACCGAACGCGTATTCGAAGTACGACGGCACCGCGCTGCCTTTCGCCGAGTCGACTTCGAGCCGGACGTAATCGCGCAGGTCCCTGCGCATCGATTCCCGCCACGCCGCCTGGCGGTAGAGCGGCTCGCCGCCGAACGGTCCTTTTTGGAAGAGGTCGAGGAAGATCGCCTCCAGATCCCCGGCCATGCGCTCCGGATCTTTGAGGAACGCGCCCGAGACGCGGTCGTTCTCGGGCAGCGCCTCGAAATACGCGCGCAGGGTCTCGTGGAGCAGGATCCCCATCTGGGCCTTCTCGAGTCCCTCGAGGGGCCCGTTCAGGCGCAGCAGGTGCCCGGCGAAGTACCGGAACGGGCAGGTGAGGAACGCTTCGAGGCCCGTCGCGCTGAACGGGCCGGCGAACGCGGCAAGCGCTTCCCGGACACGCGGGTCGCGGAAGCCCGCGGGCGCGGGGTCCGCCAGCGCGCGTGTGAGGACCGCCGGAGCGGCGGCCCACCGCCGGAGGAGCGCGGCGGCCTCGGCGCGGGCCGTTCCGCCCCGCGCATGGAGGTCCGCCGTCCCGCGCGCGACGTCCGCCCCCGACTCCCACTCGTCCGGTCCCGGCAGGAAATCCGAAAGCCCCTTGGCGCGGCGGAGCACCGACCGTTCGGTGAAAAGCGCCAGGACCTCGTCGACGAAAAACGAGACCTGGGTCGGCCGGCCGTCCGCGTCGTGGGTCGAGTGGGTGAGGTAGACCCGCTCCCGCGCGCGGGTCAGCGCCATGTAAAAGAAGTACCTCTCGCCGGACAACCGCCAGGCGCGTTCGTCGAACACGGGGTCTTTTCCGTTCAGGACCCGCCGTTCCGCGTCCTTGAAGAGAGGGTCCTCCATGACCGGCTGGGGGAACGTCCTCTCCAGTAGATCGGAGACGAAAACCACCTTGTATTCCTTGGGAAGGGCCATCACCGCGTCGTACACCTGCACGCAATTGCGGCCGCCCGGCTTGAGCGACACCAGTCCCCCCTCCACCGCCGCGAACACTTCCTGCGCGTAGCGGCCCGCGTCGAACGGCTCGCGTCCCTCCGCGTAGCGCCGGCGGCCCGCCGTGAGAATGGACGCGATCGACCGCGACGCGGCGGCATCCAGGGCGTCCGGTCCGCCCCCGGGACCGCCGGAAACTCGCAGGAAAGGGCCCAGCAGCGCGCCGAACGCGTGCGGCCCCCCGGCGGTCTTGAGCCGCCGCTCGAGTTCGAGAAGGTCCGACAGGAACGCGCCGGCGGCGGGCGGCAGACCCCCGGTCCGGACGAGCTCTTCCCATCCGGCCCGGCCCTGCGCGACGTTCGCCCGCAGCGCGGCGCGCTCGAGCTCGAGCGCTTCCGCCAGCGCCAGACCCCCGAAACGCCCCGACTTGGCCAGAGCCAGCACGTCCGGACGCCTCCAGTCTTCCGTCACCAGGCGCAAAAAACGATAGAGCGCCGCGGCCATCCCGCTCTCGGTCAGACGGCTGCGCTCGTGGATCGTCACCGGCACCCCGTACTCGCCGAAGACCGACGCGATCAGCGCGCGCTGGCCGCTGACCGACCGCAGGATCACGCAGACGTCGCTGAAATGGCACGGACCTTCCCGGTAGAGGCGGCGGACCTCGCGCGCGATCATCTCGTATTCGACCCGCCGCGAAGGCGCGGCGAACACCGCCACGGGCGCCTCTCCGGCGCGGCGGGAAGGACGCGGCGCGAAAAGCCTGCCCGCCAGATGCCGGAGCGCCGGATGCGCGGCGCGGCGGTTCCTCGCCGGCAGCGCCGTTTCGCGGAAACCCGCGGCGCGCAGGAAACCGCGCGTTCTCTCCGGGTAGCCGAAGAGGTTCCCGCCGGCCGGATGCGCGCGGTCGAGTGTCAGCGTGACGATCGTGCGTTCCGACCAGTCGGCGAGGAGCCGGACGAGTTTCCGCTGGGCGCGGGTGAAGTGATAAAAACCGTCGAAAAGGACCAGGTCCGGCCGGCCCGGTCCGGGCTTGAAACGTTCGATCCCGGCGAGCGCGTCGTCCGGCTCCTCGAAACCAAGACGGGCCAGTTCCGCGTCATAGCGCTCGAGCAGAATACTGAAATCCCGCAGTTTCGTCCCGAAAACGGGATCCTTGAGGAACGGGCGGGCGCGACGGCGGAGCTCGGCGACGGAGACAAGACCCGCTTTCGCCTCCCGGACGGCCTCCAGCGCAAGATCCTGGAAGCCTCGCAGCTCGAGCGAAGGCGCGAAATAGCGGTAGAGGCTCTTACCCGAGGCGTCGACGGCCGCGAGCGCCTGGACGACGGCCGCGCGGCGGACGGCGTCGGGCGGACGGACGACGGAGGAAAGCCCCGGCAGGCGGTCGATCAGGTCCTGGATCGTCAGGATGTGCGCGTTGAAGAGACCGGGGACGCCCTTGCGGAGGATCAGGTTCTGGATGCGCTCGGCGTGCTCGCGGCTGGGCAGGACGAAGAACGCGCGGGCTTCGAGGCCCGCGCGCGACTCTAGGAGCTTCGCTTTGAAGATCTCGATGCACCGCGCGGTCTTGCCGGCGCCGGGGGGCGAGATCAACAGTTCCTTCAATGCCATCGGGGATCCTCTTAAAGGCAAGATCCCTTATGATAGCACGGGCCGGGACGAAAAAAAACGGCCCCGCCGCATGTTCGCGGCGGGGCCGTGAAAACGAAAGGTTATTTGCGCGGGTTCGACTTGACGATGTCGATGGCCGCCCGAAGCTCCCGGACCACGTCCTTCTCGATCTGGTCCTCTTCAACGGCCTTACGGATGAAGTCCTTGCCCGAGTCCGTGGTCATGTACATCGGCCACAGGCGGTTCAAGGCCAGCGCGCGGATGTCGCGACGGGCGTTCTCACTGAAGCGCGCGCTCTTCTGCCGGGCCAAAAGGTCCTCGAGAAGGTGCGACGTGAGCTCTTCCATGTAGTTCGTCAAACGACCGTTCTTTTGGTATTTGGTATCGGTCGGCATGAGTGCGTGTATCCCCCTGTTTTGCTTAAGTATACCTGACGCCCGCGCGAATTTCAAATCATCCCGGAGGCTCTTTTGGAAGCCCCTGGATAGTTCATAAGTTCAATTCGGGGAAAGGCTTACCTGGCTTCGCGAAAAAGAACCCCTGTCCCAGAGGCACCCCGCACATCAGGACCGTTTCGTATTCTTCCTTGGTCTCGATCCCCTCGGCGGTGGTCGTGGCCTGGATCCCGTTGGCGAAAAGCAGCATCGACAGGATGATCTGCTGCTTGGTGATGTTCGTGTCGATCTGGCGGATCAGAGACCGGTCGAACTTGATGTAGTCGGGCTTCAGCACCGCGACATCGCGCAGAGAGACCGCCCCGCCGCCCACGTCGTCGATCGCCACCGAGACCCCCTGCTCCTTCAGTTCCAGCAGCGCGTCCTTGACCTTCTCGAACGAACGCAGGATGCTCTGCTCGGTGACTTCGATCACGATGTTCTTGAAACCGATCGCGCCTTTTTCCGAGAAAAGCCGCTGCATGGCCCGCGGGTCGATCAGTGTCTCGTGGTTCAGGTTGAGGAAGAGCTTCTTGTCCCCGAGGGCCTGGCCGTTCTTCAGCGCGAAATCCACGCAGAGCTTGTCGAGCTCCTTGATCCGCCCCGACTCCCGCGCCATGCTGAAAAGTGCCGACGGTTCGTGCACGAAGCTCTCGTCGAGCGCCCGCGTGAGCGCCTCGTAACCGACGATGCGGCGGGATTTAAGCTCGAGGATCGGCTGGTAGAGGGTCCTGATCTTCTTCGCGCGCAGGATTGTGTTCAGGAAGTCGGTGTACTTGTCGGCGCGCAGACTGAGCGCCGGCACGCGCACCCGGTCCATCCGCGTCGGGAAACAGACTTCGAGATGGCCCTCCTCCGGCTCGGGGTTCCGCGCGGAAGCCGGCCCTCCGTGGTGCTGGTAACGGACGTAGCAGCTGCCCGGAAAAGCCTTCATGTGCTTCTTGAGCTTCCCCGCGATCAGGCCGACCTCGCTGATGCGCGCGTCCCCGCGGTGGCTGTGCACGATCGCCACCGAGACGCTCATGACCGGATACTGGGTCAGCACCCCTTCCCGGTTGCGCTGGAGGATGTACCCCTGGCGGCGGTCGTTCGCGTCGTAGAACGACGGGATCGCCTGATCGAATCGGCGGATCACCTGTTCGCTGATCCGCGTGGCCGGTTCGTTCTCCGTCACGAAAACGAAATCGTCCCCGCCCAGATGCCCGACGAAGTCGTCCTTCCCGCCCTCCGCTTTCAGCGCCTCCTGGACGATGTGGCCGAGCTTCACGATGATCTCGTCCCCGCGGGCGTCGCCGTACGCGGTATTGAAAGCCGTGAGGTCCGAAAGGTCCACGCAGCAGATCGAGAAACCTTTCTTGCGGGCGGCGGCACGGTCGATCCGCAGCACCGTCGAGCGCGTGCCCGGCAGATGGGTCAGGGGGTTCAGGTCCAGCTCGTTGTGGTTCTGGGCGATCGTCTCGCGGATGCAGAAGAGCAGATGACGGATATCCCCTTCCTTGGGAAAATACAGGTCGAAGGCCTCGTCCTCGGAACGCAGCGGGGCGCCCGTGGCGGCCGCGCCGTTGCGGACCAGGAGGATGATCGGGATGTACTTGAGGACGACGTCCTCCTTGATCGAGAGCGCCAGGGCCCGGCCGTCGCCGCCGGCGAACTCCTCGTCGATCAGGATGAGGTGCGGCACCTCGTCGAAGACCTTCTGCATCAGGTTGCCGCCGGAAACGAACAGCACGTTGAGCTCGGGGCGGTCGAGCCCCTTTTCGAGCTCCGCGCGCAACGGGGGCACGTCGACGACCACGAGGACCTTGTTGCGCGATCTCACGGCTGGACCTTGATCACGATCAGCGTGATGTCGTCGTGCTGGTCGGCGCGTCCCATGAATTTCTGCAGTTCCTCGACCGTGTGGTCGAGGATCTCCTTGGCGCTGCCCTGGCGCCGTTCGGTGATCGCACGCTCGAGCGCCTCCATGCCGAACTCTTCCTTGCGTCGGTTGCGGGCCTCGCTGACACCGTCCGAGTAGAGCGCGAAGCAGTCCCCGGCCCCGAGATCGATCTCGTGGTCCGCGAACGTCGCGCCGGGCAGGACCCCGATCGGCATGCCGTCGTCCGCGGAGATGAGCTCCGCCCCGGAGGCGCTGCGGACGGCGACGACCGGCAGGTGGCCGCCGTTCGAGAGGACGAGCTTCTTGCGGGCCATGTCGAAGATCGTGTACATCAGCGTGACGAAAAGCCCGCCCGTGGATTCGGAAGCGATCGAATCGTTCAGGCGGCCCAGCACCGAGGCCGGCTGTTCCGCCTCGTGGCCGCCGCGCGCGGAGAACTTGAACTCCGAGACCGTCTTGGCCATGAAGAGGGCGGCGGGGGTCCCCTTGCCGGACACGTCACCGACCATCACGCCGAGACGCTCCCCCCCCAGCGGGAGGAACGCGTACAGGTCCCCGCCGACGGCCTTGGCGGGCTTCATGAACACCGCGACCTCGAGGCCCGCCTGGGTCGGCAGGGTCTCGGGCAGGAAGCTCTTCTGGATCTGGCTGGCGATCTTGAGCTCGTTCTCGATGAGCTCCCGCTTGCGCATTTCGCTCATCATGCGGCGGAGCGTTGTGCCAGCGTAGATGAGCACCAGGAGCGCGCTCGGATAGAAAAGGTCCGCCCAGATCCCCCAGATCACGAAAACGCCGATCCCCGCCGCGATGAACGCCGCGAGGGTGGCCAGGAAGACCAAGAGCGCGCGCAAAGGCTTGAAGTGCACGGAGAGCCAGACGACCCAGCCGGACAGGAGGATCGCCAGGAGCAGGTTCCCCAGGCGGCCCAGGCGGCGGATATGGTCCCCCAGGAGAAGGTTATTCAGCACGTTCGCGTGCATGCCGACCATCGGATAGACCGACTGGATCGGGATCGGATTGGTATCGTGCGAACCGAGCGACGTGAGGCCGATGAAGCAGATCTTGCCGCGCAGTGTGGACAGGTCCAGGATCGGCTTTTCGCCGGAAAGTTTCTGGACGTACGACGCCAGTACGTCGTAATAGGAGTAGTGCGCGAATGTCTTCTCCCAGCGCCCGGCATAACTGACGATGTAACAGCCTTCGTCGTCGATCGGCACGCGGACGCGGTCGCCCAGAAGGATCTCGCGCCCGGGCGCCACACGGACCTCGTCCGGCCGCACGTCCAGGAGGTCCATCGCGATCCGGAAGCTCAACTGGTAATAGTCCTTGCCACTTTCGGTGATCACCGGGTAGGTGCGACGGCGTTTTCCGTCGCGGTCCGCGGTCGAGTTGACGTGGGCGACCCCGCGCGCGGCCTCCACATAGGCCGGCAGGGCGGGAGCCAGGACGCGCTCGGCCGAAAACTTTCCCCCGCCTTTCGGACGGACGTTGTAAAGGGCCGTCACGAAATAGACGTTGTTCGCCTCCTTCGCCGCCTGCGCGACGGCGGTGTCGCCGTCCCGGGGTTCCACGAAGAGCATATCCATCGCGACCGCCCGCACCCCGGAGGCTTTGAGGATCTTGATCATGTCGGAGTGGTAGGAACGGTCGAACGGCCAGGCACCGATCGCCTCAAGCGTGTCGTCCCAGATGTCGATCAGGACGATATCGTCGGAGACGGGGCGCTGGCCGCGGACCTGACAGCGCCAGTCGTAGGTCTGAAGCTCGTACAGCTCGAGAGAGCGGAAATAAGAGCCGGCTAAAGCCGCAAGGGCCAGGAACGAATAAAAAGCGCTCCGCCCGTAACGGCTAAAAAACGCAGTGAAGTCCAAGAGTGGAGACGGACCCCGAGTACTCGCGGGAGGGTTCGTCCGCGGTCTTTTGCCGGTAACTGTACGTCGCCGCCAATGAAAAACGCTGGGTCAGCGCGTAGTAGAACGTCGCCGTTCCCGTATAGATCCAGGCCTCCTCGAAACGGGCCGGGTCGCCCACCAGCGGGCGGGAGTCGTAGTTGAGATTCTCGAACGAACCCTTCAGATAGACGAAAGCCTTCGAGGTCAGTTTGAACGTGCCCGAAGCATACCCCGTGTGGGAGTTGAAATCGTAGAAATCGTGGAACTGGTCGTCCGAATCGTTGTCATAGAAAAGATACCCGGTCCGCAGAAGGACCCGGTCTGTCAGCTGGAGGGCGAGCTCGGCGTCGGGGCCGAAGCGCAGATCGGTGCGCTCATCGCTCGCGGACAGCACGGAATCGGCCTGACGGAGCTTGTTGTCGGTGAACTGCCGCTCCAGCACCGCCAGACCGGCCCGCAGGCGGGTCCGTCTGTCCACGCGGTGGACGATCCCGGCACGCCCTTTGTTCGCGAAGGAGGAGACCGGTTCGTTGCGGGGGAAATAGACGTACTCGAAATCGTAGTCGAACTGGAGCGCCGTCGACGGCGACAGCAGGACGTCCACGCCGGCCCCGACATCCTGCCAGAGAACGTTCAGATCCGTGACCTCCGCGTAGTTCACGTTGAAGAGGTCATACTCCAACCGCCCGCGGACGGGCCCGGCGAGGGTGTGCTTGGACCGGACCGAGACCGATTCCTGGAAGAACCGGTCGCCCTTGCGGAACGAGTCGAGGCGGACGTTGTTGTCGTAACCGCCGCCCGCCGACCCGCGCACTTCCACGGGCTTGTCGGCCGCGAACACGGCCGGCGCGAATGCCGGGACCGTGAGCGCGAGCGAAAGGAACGCGAGAATGCGGCGCATCAATAACTTCCTCCATCATCATCGTCCTCGTCTCCAAGGAACTCCTCATCATCCATGACGTCTGAAAATTCGTCCTTGGTCTCGGCGAGGTTCTCGGACGACGCGGAGACCTCGTCCATGTCGGGCATCCCCGCTCCTCCCACGGGATCGTCCAGCACGTTCCCGTCGGATCCGGCTTCACCCTCTTCACCGGCCGGCTCGCTGCTTCCCGCATCGGCCGCCGGCGTTTCGCCGCCCGAGGCCGCCTGCTCCATTTCGGAGGAGGCGTCCGCGAAATAACCTTTGGCCTCATCGCCCAGTTCGAAGGTCTCGATCCCGCCGCTGGGGTCGAAGGAGGCGCCGAAGCCTTCCTCCAGCACGGTGGGCTCCCCGCCGCCGACGGGCGCCAGTTCCACCGAATCCTCGAACGCCTCGAACTGGTTGGGCTCCGCGGAGAAAGCGGTGCCGCGCACCGACGCGATCGCGGTCGGTGTGGCGATCTCGAAACGTGAACCGCTCTTTAAGTCCTTCACGACGGCCAGGAGCTTTCCGGTCCGCAAGTCGAAACGCACGGGCTCAAGCGAACTCAAAGAAGCTTCGGTCCCGCCTTCCGCGCGCAGGGCGCTCGATTGATCGCCGGAGATGGCGACCAGGCACTGGGCGCCGGAAGCGGTTCGGATCTGGCCGCCTTTGGCGAGGGTCTGGCCCGCCTTGGCGGGCGCCCACTCACCTTGAGCGGAAGAACGCGTCTTCACGTCCCCCTCGACGGTGGCGAACCGCGCCACCGGCGCGGCGGCGCGGGCGGTCAGGGCGCCGAAAGTGGCGGCCGCCACGAACAGAACGATCATGAAAATGAACGGCTTTCGCATGGATCTCTCCTTGGAATGAACGGGTCTTATCGGGGCCTTTGCTTGCGCTCGGCCAGTTGTTTCTGCCGGTCTTTCTCCATCTCTTCCTTCGACTTTTCCTTGCCCTTGGCGAGGATCTTCCAAGGGTGATACTTGATGTCCTGGCTGAAATCCTTGAAGTTCTCCGAGGTCTCTTCGAGATTGTCGAAGATCACGTCGATCTTCGGACGGTTGTCGGCGACCGTTTCATCGATCCGTTTGGACAAGTGGCTGATATCCTTGGCCATCTGGCTGATGTCCTCGGCAACCGTCGTGGCCACTTCGATGAGGTCCTCAAGGCGCACCGGGTCCTCGCCGGGGATCAGGTCCCCGTCCTTGGCGTAAATAGCGTCCTTCGTGCCCGCGAGGACCTCAATGTATTTCTCGCCCATGAGCCCCAGCGTGGTCACGGTGGCTTTCGAGTCGAGGCGCACCTTCACGCCGTCCTGCAGCCACAGGTCGAGCTCGATCAGCGTTTCGTCCCCGTAGATCAGGCGGATGTCCTTGACCTCGCCGACGTCCACGCCGGACAGGCGTACCGGCGCGTAGCGCTTGACCCCCGCGGTAAAGTGGAAGCGGCTCTTCACCGTGTAGCCCTTCTGGAACAGCGTGAAGTTACCTACCTTCAGCACGAGCACTCCCAGGAGCGCCGCGCTCACCAGCACGATGATGCCCGTTTTCGCCTCGTTCGTCATCCGGATCTTCATTCACACGCTCCCGTTGTCATGCTTCGGTCGGTTCGGCGGTCAAGTGCTCGAGGTAATCGTCGCCGCTCTGTACGAATTGGATCGGTCCCTCCGCCTCGCCGGAGATGAACTGCCTTACGATCGGGTCTTTCGAATGACGGATCTCGTCCGGCGTGCCGATCTGCAGGACGTTCCCCTGATGCAGCATCACGATGCGGTTGGCGATCCGGAACACGCTGTTCATGTCGTGCGTCACGACGACCGAAGTGATGTTGAGCTTCTTCGTCAGGTCCATGGTCAACTTGTCGACCACGCCGGTCATCACGGGGTCCAGGCCCGCCGTCGGCTCGTCATAAAAAACGATGGTCGGGTCCATCACGATCGCCCGCGCCAAGCCCACGCGCTTCTTCATGCCGCCCGAGAGCTGCGACGGCATCAGGTTCTCGAAGCCCCGCAGACCCACGAGGTCGAGCTTCATTTTTACGACGATGCGGATCACGCTCTCGTCGAGCTTGGTATGCTCGCGCAACGGCAGCGCGATGTTGTCGCCCACCGTCATCGAATCGAACAACGCCCCCGACTGGAAAAGCATCCCGAAGCGCTTGCGGATCTGGTCCATCTCGTCTTCGCTGGCCTTGGCGATGTTTTTGCCGAACATCCAGACCTCGCCGGAATCCGGACGGATCGCGCCGATCAGGTGCCGCAGAAGCGTGCTCTTGCCGCATCCCGACCCCCCCATGATCACGAGCGTCTCGCCCTGGTAGATCTCCAGATTGATCCCGTTCAGGATACGGCGGCCGCCGAAATCCTTCACCAGATCATGGACCTTCAGCACGATCTCTCGATGCGTCACGGCGCTCACCTGTTCTAGGCCCCCGAAAGATAGAACGCCGCGGTCAAGAGCGCGTCCGCGACGATGATCAGGATGAACGAGAGGACCACGCTCTGCGTGGTCGAGCGACCCACCCCCTCGGCGCCACCCTCGGTGGACAAGCCCTTGTAGCAGGCGATCATCGCGATGACCGCGGCGAATACAACGCTCTTGAGGAGTCCGGTCATGATGTCCTTCGTGGTCAGGAATTCGATCGTGGTGTCGATATAAAGGCCGGGAGTCAGTTCCAGGTTCACCACGCCGACGACGAATCCGCCCAGCATGCCGACGATGTCCCCGAGCACCACCAGGCACGGCAGCATGAAAACAAGGCCCAAAAAACGCGGCGCGACGAGATACCGCACCGGGTTCAGGCTCAAGGTCTCGAGAGCTTCGACCTGTTCGGTGACCTTCATCGTCGCGATCTCGGCGGTGATCGCCGCGCCCACGCGTCCGGCGATCACGAGCGATGTCAGCACCGGGCCGATCTCGCGCGTCATCGACACGCCCACGAGCGCGGCCACGTAGATCGTCGCGCCGAGCTGTTCGAGCTGGTAAGCCGACTGCATCGCCAGCACCATGCCGATGAAAAAATCGACGAAGAAAACAATGAGCAGGGAGTCGAAACCGGCGAAAACGGTCTGGACAAAAAAATTCTTCGATGAAACGGGTTTGCGCCGGAAGGGCCCGACGAACACCCAGTAGAGCGTTTGCGCCAGAAGGAGCGCCATATCACGGGACTGCCGCAGGACCGCGTGGGTCGCCCGGCCGACAGATTCGAGGATCAACGGAGAGCGGCCTCCTTCCGGACCGGAAAGAACCGGACCTTATTTGACACGCGTGACCGCCTCCTGGGGATTGGCGAAGATCGGAAAGAGGCGATCGAGCTTGGTGATCTCGAAGAGGCTCTTCACCTTGTCCGACATGCCGGCCAGACCGAGACTTCCGCCCTGCGATTTGGTCTTCTTCAGCATCTCGACGAGAGTTGCCAGTCCCGAGCTGTCGATGTAATTGACCTTCTCCAGGTCCACGACGACCTTTTTCGCCGGCTGCTTTTCGAAGTGCTTCTTCAATTCCGGGGACGTGCTGATGTTGATCTCCCCGTTGACTTGGAACACGGTGACTCCTTCCTGCTCGTACGATTTCACGACCATATCCGCTCTTCCCCCCTTTCTATTGCCCGGGTGCGCCGTAACGGCCGAGGTACTTCGTCATGACGACACCGTTGCCCTTCGTGTTGTATTGCACCCGGTCCATCAGCTGATGGATCAGGTACACTCCCCGCCCGTGCGTCCGCAGAAGGTTCTCCTTCTCGGTGCAGTCCTTCAGGCCCCGGATGTCAAAACCGGGCCCCTGATCCTCCACGGTCAGCCGCAGCTGGGTCGGATCGAATTCGACGGCCAGGCGCACCTCGAGTTCCTTCTTGAAGCGGTTGCCGTACTTCATCGCGTTGATGAGCGCCTCCTCGAGACAGAGGCGCACATCGAACTGACTGGCTTCGCTCAAGCGCAGCGGCTTCAGGAACTCGAGCACCTTCTCGCTCGCCTTGTGGACCTCCGAGAGGTCACTTGGCAGCCGGTACTCTTTTTTTCCTCGGTCTTTTTCCATTCGTCGCGGCGAGCTTTTTCAGCTCCGCGTCCATCAGGCTCTCGAAGACCCCCATCGCGCGGAACTTCTCATAACGGCGCTCGACGAGGGACCGTCTCTCGACGGCCTCGAGGTCCTGCAGGTGTCTCTTGACGGCCGCGCGAAGGAACTGCGCGGCCTCTTCCGGGTCACGATGCGCGCCGCCGAGCGGCTCACGCACCACATCATCGATCAACTTCATTTCCAAAAGATCGCGCGCGGTCAATTTCAACGCGGCGGCGGCCTCGGGGGCTTTCGTGCGGTCTTTCCAGAGGATCGCCGCGCAACCCTCGGGCGAGATCACCGAGTAATAAGCGTTCTCCATCACGAGCACCCGGTCGCCGACCCCGATGCCCAGAGCGCCTCCCGAACCGCCCTCGCCGATCACGACGACCAGGATCGGCACGCGCACGCGCGCCATGTCCCGGATGTTGACCGCGATCGTGTAGGCCTGCCCCCGCTCTTCCGCACCGACGCCCGGGTAAGCGCCGGGCGTGTCGACGAACGCGATGATCGGCAGGTTGAATTTCTCGGCCAGGCGCATGAGCCGCAGCGCCTTGCGGTAGCCTTCGGGATGCGCGCTGCCGAAGTTGCGCATGATGTTCTCTTTGGCGTCGCGGCCCTTCTGATGGCCCATCACGAGCACGGGGTCGCCTTCGAATCGCGCCAGCCCCCCGATGAGCGCCTTGTCGTCGGCGAACGTGCGGTCGCCGTGCAGTTCGACGAAATCGGTGAAGACCATCTGCAGGTAATCGAGCGTGTACGGGCGCTTCGGGTGGCGCGCCAGCTGGACGCGCTGCCAGGGTGTCAGGCCGGAATAGGTCTCGCGCTTCAGATGTTCCAGGCGGCCTTCGAGCTTCTTGACCTCGGTCTGGAGGTTCAGGTTGCCGTCGACGGAGAGGTTCTTCAGCTCGGCGATCTTCTTCTCGAGCTCGAAGATCGGCTTCTCGAAATCCAGCGAGGCGATCATGCCGGGACCTTCCGGCGGGGAGCGCCGTCGACGATCGTCACCTGGGCGCCGGAGGGCAGGAGCGTGAACAGCTCCTCGACCTCCTCGTTGCGCATGCGGATGCATCCGTGGGAGACCTGCTGGCCGAGCTTCCAGGGTTCGATCGTGCCGTGGATCCCGTACCCTTTCTGCGAGAGCCCCATCCACCGCGTGCCCAAGAGGTGGCCGGGCGCGCCGTACGGGATCGCCGTGACCGCCGGAGAGGTCTTGTCCTTCCTGTACCAGGTCGGGCGCACGATTTTTTCGGCGATGGTGAAAACGCCGACCGGGGTGTTGTTCCCCACGCCCGTCGCGACGACGTAGGTCTTGACCGTGCGACCGTCGGCCAGAAGCATCAGGCGGTTCGAGGCTTTATCCACGAGGACGGTGAAGCGATAGGCGGGCACGTGCAGGACCTGACCCGGCTTCAGGCGCGAACGGGACGGGCCGTTCAGGCGCCCCAGCACCTCGAGTGTGGCGCCATAGCGCCGGGCGATCAGGCCGAGCGTCTCGCCGGATTCGACAACGTGGCGCAACGTGGCGCCGGGAGTATTGGGGGACAGGAGAGCGCGGAACGCGGGGGTCTCAACGGGGGCAGTGGCCAGGGGGGGCGAAGGTTCGGCCGAAGACCCCGTGATGGGACCGGGAAAAGCCAGGACCGCCAGGCTCAAAACGAGCGTTTTTACCGGCACCTCAACCTCGGCTGTAGAATAAGAACGCCACGAGCACCCCCAAAGCCCCTCCGACGTAAACCTCGACCGGCGTATGGCCCAGGAACTCTTTGAGAGGCGCCTCCTGGATGCCCTTATGGGCGTACACATCGTCCAAGATCCTGTTGAGCGCCGCGGCTTGGCGGCCGCTGTGGCGGCGCACCCCTTGGGCATCGAACATCGTGATCACCGCGAAACCAAACGCCATCGCGAAGAGGCCCGAATCGAAACCGTAATACAGGCCCATCGAGGTGGTCAGGCACATCGAAAGCGAAACGTGCGAACTGGGCATGCCGCCGGAACGGACCAGCCACTTGAAATCAAAGCGCCGCTCCCGGAAGACGCCCAAGAGCACCTTCAGGAACTGCGCGATGGCCCACGCGCTGAAGGTGGACCAAAAGATGCGGTTCCGCCCCAGTTGCGCGAAGAAGGAGTCCGAACTATCTAAGCCCATACATTCGCATAAGTCTTTTAGCGTTTTATTATAGCTTTGCCTGCGGGTTCCTGCAAGGAATGCTTTCCCGTCTCACTTCCCGATGCAGAATCGGGAGAAAAGAGCGTCCAGGACTTCGTCCGGGGCGATCTCCCCGACCAGTTCCCCCAGCCGGTCCAGCGCCAGCCGGACATCCACCGCGACCAGCTCGGGCGACAGGCCTTGGGACACGCCGGCGGCGGCCGCCTCGACGGCGGCGGTCATCCCTTCGAGCGCCTCTTTCTGGCGCGCCGTGCTGATCAGGATCTCATCGGGCATTTGAGCTTTTCCTCCGCAGATAAAGCGGAATATTTCGTCTTCTAATTTTTCGACGCCTCCGCCACCGACGCAGGAAGTCGGGACCATCGGCGTGCCGGGCGGAAGCGCCAGCTCGTTGGGGTCCAAGCGGGCGGGCAGGTCGGATTTGTTGAGCGCCACGATGAGAGGCAATTCGCGGAACGAGCGCAGTAGCTCCTTCGTCCCGGCCTCCAGAGGCCGCGAAACGTCGAGCACCGCCACCAGGAGATCCGCGCCCGAAACCTTCCGCCGCGAACGCTCGATCCCCTCCCGCTCGATCGGGTGCTCGGTGTCCTGGATCCCCGCCGTGTCGGCCAGGCGGACCGGAAAACCGCGGAGATCGAGCTCCTCCTCGACGACATCGCGCGTCGTGCCCGGGATCGGGGTGACGATCACGCGATCCGCGCGCGCGAGCGCGTTCATCAGGCTCGACTTCCCCGCGTTCGGGGGCCCGGCCAGCACGACGCTCAACCCCCTCTGGGCGAGGATCCCCGCCCCGGCGCCCGCCAGGAGTTCCCGGGCCCCGGCGGCGACCGCTCGCAGGGCCCCGGCAGCGCCGTCGGCCGGAAGAGGCTCCGGAAGATCCTCCGGAAAATCGATCGAGGCCTCGAGACGGCTTAAAACCTCGACCAGCGTCTCGCGAAAAGCCGCGGCCCGTTCGGAAAGTCCGCCGCCGAGACGCGCGGCCGCCCAACGGCGGCCGCGTTCGGTGCGTGAGCGGATGAGCTCGAGCACCGCCTCGGCCTGAACGAGGTCGATGCGGCCGTTCAGGAACGCGCGCTTGGTGAACTCGCCGGGCCCGGCGCTGCGGCACCCCGCCGCGAGCGCGGCTTCGAGCGCCGCCGTGACGGCGGCCGTCCCGCCATGCACCGAGATCTCGACGACGTCCTCGCGCGTGTAGCTCTTGGGCGCGCGCATCAGAAGCAGGACCGCCTCGTCGACCGCGCGGCCGCGGCGGACAACGTGCCCGTAGCGCGCGGTAAAGCCTTTTTGCCGGGCGACCGTGCCCCCGTCCTTCGGACGGAAGATCCGGTCCGCCACCGCGATCGCCTCCGGTCCCGACAACCGGACTATCCCGATGCCCCCCTCTCCGGGCGGTGTCGAGATCGCGGCGATCGTGTCCGAAAACGGCTCGGGCGGACGGCGCATGGTCCTAGACCCCCTCTTTCCGGACGAACGTGCGCGCCTCGCCCACCAGATACAACGAACCGGTGACGAGCACCAGGTCCTCGGGCCCGGCGAGCCGGAGCGCCGCGCGCAGAGCGTCCCCGGAGCCGTCCGCGGCCTGTTTGGGTCCCGAAAAATCTTCCGCGGCTGCCAGGATCTCCGCCGGCGGGACGGCCCGGGGGCTCGAGGACCGCGTCGCGACGAGCACCGCCGTTTCCGGGAGCAGTTCCGCGAGGATCCCCGTCAGGTCCTTGTCGGACGAAACACCCAGCACCAGGAACAGTTTTTCGTAATGAAAATGGCGTTTCAGGGCCAGCACGAGCTTGCGCGCGCTCTCGGGGTTCTGCGCGCCGTCCAGCACCAGGTCCGGGCGAGCGGACATCTTTTCCAGGCGGCCCGGCCAACGCGCGTCGAGCACCCCGCGCCGCACCGCCGCCTCGGAGACCCGCAGCCGGGCGCGTTCCTCGAGAGCCTTGGCCATCCCCACCGCGACCGCCGCGTTGTCGATCTGGTGGCGGCCCAAGAGGCGCAGTTCCAGCGCCCGGTACTCGCCAAACGGGCCCTTCAGATCGAAACGCTGGTGCTCGGGCCCGTGGTCCCGCTCGAAGATCCGGATCTCGCGGCCGACGGACCAGAGCGTCGCCTCGTTCTGCGCGGCGGCCTTCTGGAAGACGGCCTCGACCTCGGGGATCTGCGGCGCCGACACGACGATCTGGCGGGATTTGATGATACCGGCCTTCTGGACGGCGATCTTGGCCACGGTCCGCCCGAGCTTGTCGGTGTGTTCGAGGCTCACGGGGGCCAGCCCCGCCACTTTGGAGGCGGCGACGTTCGTGGAATCGTACAATCCGCCCAGGCCGACCTCCAGCACCGCGACGTGCGCTTTCATCTGTTTGAAGTGGTGGAACGCCAGCGCCGTGAGGACCTCGAAGTAAGTCGGCGGGTCGCGGCGCCAGGAGGCGCTGTCCAGCAGGCGGCGCAGCAGCATCACATCCTCGACCAGACGCGGCGAGCTGATCGGCAGACCGTTCATCTGGATCCGCTCATTCAGCTCCTCCAGATGCGGCGAGGTGTACAGGCCCACCCGCAGGTTCTCCATCCGCAGCACCGAGCTCAAGATCACCGCGGTCGATCCCTTGCCTTTCGAACCGGCAATGATCACCGATTCGTAGGCGTTCTGCGGGTTGCCGAATTCCTTGAGAAGCACGCGCATGCGGTCCAGCTTGAAAGCTTCCGGGTACTCGAACGACCGCATGCGCTCGTGATCGGCGAACGCGTCCAGGTATTCGAGGGCTTCCGCGTGGTCCACTGGAGGCGCCGCTCTTAGAGGGTCTGACTTTTGGCGAGCGCGGCAAGCTTGTCCGACGGCAGGATCCCGTCCTCGGGCAGGGCCAGAGGACCCGGAGGCGCGCCGTCCGTCTCGAGCGGCTCGCCCGTGAACGCCGCGGTCTGCCGGTAAGCGCGCAGGGCCTGTTCCGGCGTGGCGCCGGCGGCCTCCAGGCGCTTGAGCACGTGCTGGACGTAACGCAGCTCGTCCCGCACCGCCGGGAACACCTTCGGATAGCCCGGCTCGATCTCCACCAGGCGAACGATGTGGAAGAGCTCGCGCAGCGCCAGCTCCCGGTCATGGCCGTAGCGCTCGCTGATCTCCGCATAGGCCTGCCACAAACCGTCATGCGCGCGGGCGGAGCCGGGGTCCAGGCGCAGGGCCGCCAGATACTCCCCGGCCGCCTCGAGCGGCTCGCCCTGGAGACGTAGCGTGTGGCCCAGGAAGAGACGGCTCGCCGGAACGTCCGGGTCGATGCGGATCGAGCGCCGGAACGCCTCCGCGGCCTCGGCGCTGCGGCCGGCGTTGGCATGGGCCAGTCCCAACTGGAACAGGACCAGCGCGCGTTCGGGGTCGTTGGCGGGCAGCTCGACCAGACAGCGGTCGAACGCCGCGCTGGCCTCGTCGAAACGCCCGGCTTCGAGGAACTGGACCCCCTCGTCAAAAGCCGTTTCGGCCGCCCGGTCGGCCGCCGGGAGCGGCGAGGCGGACACAAGCACCAGACAGAGCGTTAGAACCGGGGAGCGCATTTCACGAATCTAGCAGATTCGGGCGGACGTGACAATATGACAGGACCGCAAGAGGGGTACGGGCGGGCACAAAGAAAGGGGCCGCCTTCGAACGGAAGGCGGCCCCGGCGAACGGTTTACTTCTTACAGGCGGGACATTCCTTGAAGCAGGATACAAGCTTCAGGAGACCTGCCAGCCCGACGAGACCGTAAACGACACGGCTCGCGACCGTCATGTCCCCGAGAAGCCTGGCTACGAGGTCGATCTGGAACGCGCCGATGAGACCCCAGTTCAGGGCCCCGATGATGACCAGCACGCCCGACAGCTTGCAACCCATGCAGCAGTTTTGCTTCATTTTGCGGCTCCCTCCCTTTAGTGGCGACCCTGGCTTGAACGCCACCTTTTGTCAACATGATATAATTTTAATCAAAAATAGTCAAGTATTAACATTCAAGAGCTGGGGTAGGTTAGAAAAGAAAAACTGTGGGAAGATCAGTGCTTGAAGTGACGGACCCCGGTAAAGACCATCGCGATACCGGCGCGGTCGCAGGCGGCGATCACCGCCTCGTCCTGGATCGAGCCTCCGGGCTGGGCGATCGCCCGGATCCCGTGGCGGCGGGCCAGCGCGATGGAATCGGGTTTCGGGAAAAAACCGTCGGAAGCCAGCACCGCGCCGCGGGCGCGGGCGCCGGCCTTGCGGAATGCGGTCATGCAGGCGTCCACGCGCGAGGGCTGGCCCATGCCGAGACCGAGTGTCGTGCCGCCCTTGGCGATCACGATGCCGTTGGACTTCACGTAACGGCACATCCGGAACGCGAACAAGAGATCCCGGATCTCGGACGCTCGGGGCTTGGCCTTCGTCACGACGCGCAGGTCCTGCGGGCCGGGGTCGAGCCGGTCGCGGTCCTGCAGCAGGAGGCCCCCCTTCACCTTCTTGTAATCCCAGTCCCGCGATGCCTCCGGTCCCCCGTCCTTGCGGTGGCGCCCGGAGGGTTCGAGGGTCAACAGACGCAGATTTTTCTTTGCGGTCAAAAGCCCGAGGGCTTCTTTCGTGAACGAGCGGGCGATCACGCATTCGAGAAAACCGGCCGCCAGGACCGCGCGCGCAGCCTTCGCGTCGACTTCGTTGTTGAAACCGACGATGCCGCCGAACGCCGAGAGCGGGTCGCAGGCATGCGCGCGCTTGAAGGCCGACGCCGTGTCCTTGCCCAGCGCGAAACCGCAGGGGCTGGTGTGTTTGACGACCGCGCAGGCGGGCTCCGCGAACGCCTCGACCATCTCGAACGCGGCGTCGAGGTCGAGGATATTGTTGAACGAAAGTTCCTTGCCGTGGAGCTGCCGGGCGTCGGCCAACCCCGGCGCGGCGCCTTCCTCGCGGTAGAGGGCGCCCTTTTGGTGCGGGTTCTCGCCGTAGCGCAGGTCCGATGCTTTCCGGAATTGCGGGGAGAACGCGCCGGGCAGCCGGGTCCCCGCTTCCGGATCGCCTTCCGCCGAGAAAAAACCCGCGATCAGCGCGTCGTAGCCCGCCGTCAGGCGGAATACTTTCGCGGCCAGGCGCCGGCGGGTCTCGAGGCTTAAGGCGCCCCCGTTCTCGGAGAGTTCCCGGCAAACGGGGTCATAGTCGGCGGGATCCGAAAGGGCCGCGACATAGCGGAAGTTCTTGGCGGCGCTGCGCAGCATCGACGGGCCGCCGATGTCGATCATTTCGATCACTTCCGGTTCCGGCTTGCCGGAGGCCAGGGCCTGGGCGAACGGGTACAGGCTCACTGCGACCAGGTCGATCGGCGCGATGCGGTGCTCTTCGAGCGTGCGCATGTGGGCGGGGTTCTCGCGCAGAGCCAGGAGCCCCGCGTGAAGGTTCGGGTGCAGGGTCTTCACGCGGCCGTCGAGCATCTCGGGGAACTTCGTGACGTGCGAGACGTCGGTCACGGGCAGGCCTTCGCGCCTCAAGAGCTCGGCGGTGCCGCCGGTCGAGAGGATCTCGACGCCCATCGAGGCGAGCGTGCGCGCGAAAAGCGCCACGCCGGTCTTGTCGTACGCGCTGATCAGCGCCCGCTTCACGGGGAAAACGGTCCGGTCCTTCGTCATGGGTTCTCTAGGTCCCTTTCACCGCGCGGCGGAAAGCCCGCGCGAGCTTCCGGGTCACGGGTCCGGGCCGCCCTTTTCCGATCACGCGGCCGTCGAACCGGATCACGGGCAGCACTTCCGAGGAGGTGTTGGTCAGGAAACACTCGTCGGCGGCATAAAATTCATGCCGCGTGAGGAAGGTTTCGACGACCTCGAGGCCTTCGCGGCGGGCCGCCTCCAGCACCACGCCGCGCGTGACCCCTCTTAAAATACCCGAAGCCACCGAGGGTGTCAAAAGCCTTTTGGCCTTCACCGCGAAAAGGTTGGAAACGGTCCCTTCCGCGACCGTCCCCGCCGGTCCGGAGAGGACGATCTCGTGCGCCGGGGCCGGGTCCGACGCCGTGTCGAGGGATGCCACGACGCCCGTCATGAACTGCGAGGCCTTGATCTGCGGGTCCTGCGCCTTCGCGGACGAGCGCCGGCCGACGGCCATGCGGATCGCCACGCCGTCGCGGTACCAGGCCGCCGGGTGCGCAGCGAACGGGCGCACCATGAGGACCAGCGCGGTCCCGCCGCCGGCGGCGGCGTGCACCGAAAGGCGCAGCAGCGCGTCGGCATGCCCGCTGCCTTTCAGGCCCCCCTCGACCCAGGCGCTCAAAGCCGGAACATCGAGCGGGAACGGCGCCCCGATCCCCTTGCAGGAATCCGCCAGGCGGCCCAGGTGCTCAGTCAGGCGGAAGATGCGCCCGCCGTACACGCGCAGCGTCTCGAAGCAGGCGACGCGGTCGAGAAAACCGGCGGCGGGAAGACCGTCTTCAGCGGCCCAGCCGCGCGACGACCCGCGCGGCGGCGCGCTCACCCCAGACCGCGGCCAGAACCGCTCTTGCTTTATGTAAGGTTTCGTCATGTTCCTTTTCCGGTATCGAATCCGCGACGATGCCCGCCCCGGCCTGCAGGGAGGCCCGGCCGTCACGGACGACCAGGCTGCGGATCAGGATGTTCATGTCCATCGCTCCCGAGAACGACAGATACCCGAGCGAGCCCGTGTAAGGGCCCCGCGCGACGGGTTCGAGCTCGTCGATGATCTCCATGCAGCGGATCTTCGGCGCGCCGGTGATCGTCCCGCCCGGGAAGAAAGCGCGGAGCGCGTCGACGGCGTCGCGGCCGGACGCGAGGGTCGCGCGGACGTTCGAGACGATGTGCTTCACGTGCGAATAGTCCTCGATCGTCATCAGCTCGTCGACGGTCACGCTGCCGTACTCGGCCACGCGCCCCAGATCGTTGCGCTCGAGGTCCACGAGCATCACGTGCTCGGCACGCTCTTTCTCGCTCAAGAGCAGTTCCCGCTCGAGCGCGCGGTCTTCGCGCGCGGCACGGCCGCGGCGCCGCGTGCCCGCGATGGGCCGGGTCTCGAGACGGTCCCCTTCCAGCTTCAGCAGCCTCTCGGGGGATCCGGAAAGGATCTGAAAATCCCCGGCGTCGAAGAATCCGAAGAACGGCGAGGGGTTCACCTTTCGCAGGCGCTCGTAGACCACGAGCGGGTCCTCGGCGAGCGGGAAATCGAAACGCACCGACAGGTTCGCCTGGAAAATGTCGCCCGCGCGGATATACCGTTTGGCCGAGCGAACCGCCCGGACGAACCCGGCGCGGGAGAGCGAGACCTCGGGGACCGCCGGGCGCCGAGCGCGGGAGGCCGGGCGCGGGAGACGCCCCTGCCGGAGCCGTTCCCGGGTCTTCCGGAACCATGCCGAGTCGCCGGAACGGCCCGCGCCGGACGGACCGGGATGGCGGAAAAGATAGGCCGTGCGCGTCCGGTGGTCGAACACCGCGCCTTCGCGGAAGAAATAGAAGCACAGGTCCGGCAGGCCGAGATCTCCCGGGCACTGCCGGCGCGCCGGCAGGCGCGGTTCAAGGAGGGTCCCCGCCTCGTAGCCCACATACCCGATGGCGCCGCCGGTGAACGGCGGCCAGCCGGGAGGCGAAGCGACCGGGGCCCGGCCCGCGGCGGTAAGCTGTCTTCGCAGGACCTCGAAGGGATCCCCGGTCGTCCGTCGCGCGGATCTTCCGCGGCCATTCACCGACTCGATCTGACGGCCGCGCGCGCGAAAACCCCCGCAGGGTTCCCACGCCACGAACGAATAGCGGCCGGTCCGTCCTCCCGGACGCGCGGTCTCCAACAGCACCGACGGATGACCGGGACGGCGAAGCTTCCGGTAGGCTTCGAGCGGATCGATCCAGCGGTCGAGGCGTTCGAGGATCGCGCCGGCGCCGGTCGATCGCGGGGTGGGCATGCGGGATGGGTCCTGTCGGCGGTCCGTGGGGCGCCTAGCGCAGAAAACCGATCTTGCGCTTGGCCAGCCGGATGCGGGCGCTAAGTTCCTCGATCTCCTCGGTAAGCGGGCGGATCTTCTCGGAGATCATGAGACTGCGCTCTTCCCATTTCTCGCGCTCGGCCCTGGAGAGCGTGATGTCCCGGCTCTGGCGGAGCACCTTGGCCACTTCGGCCTGCGTCTTCTGCAGGCGCCCGAGCTCGGCCTCTTTGGCGGTCAGTTGAGCCGACGCCGTCTCCATCTCGCGCCGCAGCACGTTGCGGCTGGTCTCGATGAGATCGCGGTACTTGTCGATCTTAAGGCTCTGGGCCTTCGCGTACTCGTCGTACTCGCCGCGCAAGCGCTCCACCTGGCCGTCGAGCGCGCGCTTGCGCCCCAGAAGGTCCGCCTTGATCCCGCGGATCTCGCCGCGGGCCGCGTCGCGGGCGACGATCATCTGCTTGAAATTCGGGTCCTCTTTGGTCAGCCGATCGAGTTCCTCGGGATTGTAGGACGCACAACCCCCGGAGAGGACAGCCACCGCGAAAAAAAAGGATAAGGCCAGAGTGACGGGTGCGCGCATGGTCCGAATATAGCACAAACCCCGCGCCCCTTTGAAGGGTCTCGCCCTTCAAAGAGCGCGCGGGGCGCGCGGGACGGTCTTGGTGCGGGCGGCGCCTCTAGCGGCGCGCTTTGAAGCTGTCGATGAGCTGTTGGACGTGCTTCTGGGCGATATCCTTGCAGCCGAGCCCGATCGCCAGACCGATCCCGAGGGCCAGGGCGCCGAGAACGGCTTTCACCACCAGGTCGAGGATCGTCGTGTCGATCCGGAGCTGCTTGAGCGACTCGTGGATCGTGAAGATCACGATGATCACCTGGGTGAACTGCCCGAGCGAGCGCGCCTGCTGCAGCCCGGCATTGGCGGCGGCGGTGCGCACGGTATTGGCGACGACGCTCGAAAAGAAGATACCCAGCACCAGGATGAACACTGCGGCGATCACGTTCGGCATGTACAGGATCACCTGGTTCAGGAGCGCCGCGGCCACGTCGAGATGGAGCGCGTTCACGGCGGCGAGCACGACGACCAGCATCATCAGCCAATAGACCAGGACACCAATGATCTCGGACAGCGTGTAGTTGATGTCGCCCTTCGTCAGGATGTTCGCGATCCCGATCTTCTCGCTGATGGTATCCAGGCGCGCGAGCTTCAGGAAACGCGTGATCATCCGTTGGAGGAGCGCCGAGAGCATCCAACCGACGACCAGGATCAGGATCACGAAGATCAGCGTCGGAAGCAAAGCCAGGATGTTCGCCCAAACCCGTTCGAACGGGTCCATGATCGTTGTCTGCCAGTCCACGCTAGACCTCCACTGGTTCGATGGAACTATTCCCGGTTTGATTTTATCAAAAGAAGTGTTTTCATGTCAATTCCTATCACTTCTTAACAGATTTTAACTTTAGGAGAGCAGCTCCTTCTTGGCGAGGATCCGGCCCGTGCCGTCCAACTCATAGACGACCGGCACGCCCGTCGCGAGATTGAGTTCAAGCACCTGCTCTTTGGTCAGACGGTCGAGCTCCATCACGATCGAGCGCAGGGAATTGCCGTGCGCGGCGACGATCACGTTCTGGCCGGCCTTCACGTCCGCCAACACCTTGGAGCGGAAATACGGCAGGGTGCGCGCGGCCGTGTCCTTCAGGCTCTCACCGCCGGGCGGCGCCACGTCATAGGAGCGGCGCCAGATCTTGACCTGTTCGTCGCCGAACTTCTGGGCGGTCTCCGCCTTGTTCAAGCCCTGCAGGTCGCCGTAGTGACGCTCGTTTAAAGCCTGGTCCTTCGTGACCGGGATCCCCTCCTGGCCCAGCGCCCGGAGGATATGGTCGAGCGTGGCCTGGGCGCGTTGAAGCTCCGAGGTGTACGCGCGGTCGAAGACCAGGCCCAGCCTTTTCAGGCGTTCACCGGCGGCTTTCGCCTCCGTGATACCCTTTTCCGAGAGCGGGACGTCCACCCAGCCGGTGAAACGGTTCTCGAGGTTCCACTGCGACTCCCCGTGACGGACAAGGACCAAAAAAGGCATTCCGGATCTCCTTTAGTTGCAAATGACCAGATGTTTTTCCTGCGGCAGCTCGGACGTGATGCGCTTCAAGACCTCGCCGCGCAGCATGCGCTCCAGGGTACCGCGCCGCGTGGCGCCGATCATCACCGTGTCGATCCCGAGCTCCTTGGCGGTCTTGACGATCAGGCCTCCCGCGTCCTCTCCGAGGTTCCAGAGCGGCACCGCGGTGATCCCGCGCTTCTCGAACGCGCTAAAAGCCTGGTTCAAGACATCGACCGCGTGGCCGGACGGTTCGACCTCGGTCGGGTACGCCCAGCCCGGCGGCTTTTCCTCCACGAACAGCGTGTAGACGACCTCTTCGCCCTTGCCCTTGGCGTGCGTGGCCGCCTCGTCGATCAGGCTGTCGCTGATCGCCTTGATGGCGACCAGGGTCGTGCCTTTGTAGAGCGGCATGAGGTCCCGCGCTTCCTCGAGGGTGAGCACATTCACGCCGAGCACCTCGGGCTCCACGACGCGGCGGGCCTCGACCCACTTGCCGAGCGCCCGGGCGCCCATGCCGACGGCGAGAATGCTGACGGCGAAGATCACCGCGTAATGCTTCTCGTAGATGATCGTCAGCTCGACAAGTACCATGATCACCGAGGCTACGCCCAGCACGAACCGCTCCGGCTTCTTCAGGGAGATCTGCCGGTTCGTGCAGCACGCGCCGAGGTTGATGGTGATCGCCCCGACCACGCCGATCGCGTAGAGCGCCGCCAGACGTTCGACCGTATGCTCGAGCAACAGGACCAGGATCGGCGCCGCCACCGCCACGAGCAAGCCGAACCAGGGCATTCCATAGCGGTTCAGGCTGCTGAAGATCAGCGGCAGTTCCTTGTCCTTCGACATGAGGAAGAGGATGCTGATCAGACCCATGATCGCGGTGTTGCACGCGGACAGGAGGAGGAAGCACATCACGACGCCGAGCACGTGCCCGAAGACCGGGGAAATATAGTACTCGCCGATCACGCGAAGCATGTCCTCGTGATGCCCCGCGAGGCCCGGGATCGAGTTCATCGCCGCACCCAGGATCAGCGAGACGACGGCGACCTCGAGCATCACCGGCACGATCGCCCATTTCGCGGTCCGCTTGACCGGATCGACCATGATGCCGGTAACGTTGGCGATCGCCTCGACGCCCGAGAGTGCCAGCACGATCCCGACGAACTTGCCCCAATTCTGGAAAAAGGACCCTTCGGGGGGCGTGACCTGGATGTGGCCGATATGGGGCAGCACCGCCACGCAAAGGATCCCGAGAAGGACCGCGACGGGGAGCGCGATGAGCGTGGCCGCGTTGCCGCTCTTGGTGGGGCCCACGATATTGATCAGACCGATCACCGCCAGAGACCCGATCGCCCAGATCACTGGATTCGTCCATCCGAGGTAGTAGAACGCCGCCAGGGCGCTCAAGGACGCGGTGACCACGTAGTCGGCGACCAGGAGCAGCGCGCCGACCACCGCCAGCGTGCGGTTGCGGCTTCTGAGCGCCGAGTAGACCCCTCCCCCGTCCGGATAGACCTTGCAGATCAGGATGTAGCAATAACCGATGAGGAGGATCAGCGCGCTCATCGCCGCGAGGAAGAACATCGAGGCGTGGCCGGCGATCGCGAACGCGATCCCCAGCACGTACGCCTTCGAAGTGCCCCAGTCGCCGTACAGCATGGAGCCGGCCTGGTACCACTTGAGTTCCCGGGGACGTTCGACTTTTTTCAGCAGAAGGGACATGGGGGTCTTTGTGGAAAAAAGGGGGTCGCTATTCTAACGAACAGCGATCCCCTTCGGGGTCAAAGCAGGTTGAGGCATGTCGGCAAAGACCGAGGACGGCCGCCGGAGCGACGGCTAGTTCCTCTGTCTGCCGAACAGGCGCAGCAGGAGCAGAAAAAGGTTCACGAAATCCAGGTACAGCGCGAGCGCTCCGAGAACGGCCACTTTCTTCTCGAGCTCCGGGTCGCGCGCGGCCATCGCGTGCATGGCCCGGAGTTTCTGGGTGTCGTAGGCGATCAGGGCGAGGAAGACCGCCACGCCGACGAACGTGACCACCCACATGAGCCCCGAGCTCTTTAGGAAGATATTCACGACGCTGGCGATGATCACGCCGAAGAGGCCCATCATCGCCAGGTTCCCCACCGACGTGAGGTCCCTCTTCGTGGTCAGGCCGTACACGCTGAAAAAGAAGAACGTCCCGGCCGTCACGGCGAACGTCGTCGCGATCGAAGCGCTCGTGTAGATGACGAAGATGGAGGCCAAGGTCAGCCCGTTCAGGAACGAATAGGCGAGGAACACGCTGGTCGCCATCGCCGCGCTCATCCGCAGAGCGGCGGCCGACAGCCAGATCACCAGGCCCACTTCGGCCACGACCAGACCGATCAGGATCCAGGTATTGGTAAAAAGCGCCTTGAGGAGGGAGGGCTGGGAAAGGAGCCAGGCCGAAGCCATGCACGAGAAGATCAACCCGAGGGACATCCACAGGTAGACTCTCGAGATGAAACTCGATTCGGAAACCTGGGTCTGTGAACCGGCTAGAGCTCTGTTGTCCATACGTTCGCACCCCTCCTGTTAATGGTATAAAACCTTACAGAGAGGTATTATACCACTATTCGATAGGAATGCGAATTTTCGTGCCCTTACGCGGACGGTCGGGATTCGAGATGACGTCCTTGTTGAACTCGTAGAGGCGCTTCCACTGCATGCCGTTGCCGTATTCGCGCTTGGCGATCTTCCAGAGGGAGTCCCCTTCCTGGATCACGTACTCTTTCACGTCGACCCGGACTTCCCCCTCGATCTGCCGTTCCTCTTCCACGATCTTGTCCTGGAAAAGATGGGCCTTGGAGGCCGGGATCATGACCTCTTCGACCTCGGCGATCACGAACTGGGCGTTGCGGTCCTTCTGCATGCCCTCGAGGTCGTTGGTGGGCGCCAGCGCGTCGAGCTTGCCCCGAGAGAGGATCCGGATACGGTCCTCGGGCAGGCCCTTGTCGAGCAGGTATCGCTGGACAGAGTCGGCGCGGCGCTCGCCGAGCTTCTGGTTGTACTGCTCGGAGCCGCGGACGTCGGCGTTGCCGGTGATCAGGATGTCGGCTTTTTCATTGTGCTCGAGCGTGTAGAGCGCCTTGTCGAGCGCGCTGACGGCGTCGTCACGCAGAACCGACTTGTCGTAATCGAAGAAGACTTTGACGTTCTTGATGATCCGCTTGATCACCAGGGACGGCTTCATCTCACCCTCGGCTTCCTTATAATCGAAGATGATCTTGAGCACATAGACGTACCCCTGGTTGCCCCACGGGCGGGCCTCACCGGGGACCTCCGGCCACCACCAGTAGCCGCTGCGATCGGGGTCCTTCACCGGCGCGGGCTTGGCGTCGGTGGGCCACCACGCGAAACGTTTGGCTAGTTCCTCGTCCTCGGCGGTCCTGACCTTGGGAAAATCGATGCCCGGAGCGTTCTTCGCCCCGGATTCGGCGGAACGGGCCATCGCCCGCTCGACGATCGCCTCGTCCTGTCCGGATGGGCCGCCGGCCGGAAGCGCCTGGGCACCGCGCGGAGCGGGGGCCACTTCCACTCCGGGAAATTGGCCGAGCGACTGCCCCGGTTCGGAGGCTTCGTCGTCCGCCGCGGCGGCTTCGAAAGAACCGTCATCGGCACGGAGCAGCGGCGCCGGGGTGAGCACGAGAACGGACAAAAGGAACAGGAACGGAATGCGCTGGGCGAACGTTCGGGTCATAAACTCCACCTTTTATTAGGGCTTCTTGGCGTTGATCGTGGATTTCTAAAAGAAAATTGTGGATAAAAAGAACTCTGACTTCGGTCTAGCATACAGGAGCCGAACGGACCCGTCAAGCGGCCGGACCCCAGGAGTTAAATTTGCTTAAAACGCCCGGTCCCTAGACGGCGTTCAGGACGTCGATCAGCTGGCGCAGGCGGGCATAGCCGGAGCGGTCGAAATGAAAAGCGATCCGGTCGAGGTCCGGGGCCTTCACATCGTCCTCCGCCACGTCGGACAGGCGCTCGAAACACCCCTCGGTCAGGATGTCCTTGAACTCGCGGTCGAGACGGCGCAACAGGCTCTGGGTGACGGGCTTACGCACGCGGATCAGATAGCGGTCGCGCAGGAAGCGGGACGAGTCGTAATTCCTGTAAAAGCCCGTGATCGCCTTCACCGAGGCGTCGGCGTCCTGGAAGTGCTGGATCAGCGTCAGATCCTCGGGCGAAATGAGCCCCCCTCCCCCCAGGTTCCGCTTGAGAAGCGCCAGCGTCGAACGCCAGAACGAGCTCTTGGGTGTGTCCATCACGATCAGCGGCCGGGGCCGGGCCTTCCCCGTCTGCACGAGCGTGAACGACTCGAAGCCCTCGTCGAACGTGCCGAAACCTCCCGGGAAAAGCACCGTGGCGCTGGATTCCTTGAGGAACATGAGCTTCCGCGTGAAGAAATAACGGAAGAAGACCAGCTTCTTGTTGCCCAGGATCACGGCATTGGCGCTCTGCTCGAACGGCAGGAGGATGTTCAGCCCGAAGCTCGAGCTCGCTCCCGCGCCGACCATGGCGGCCTCCATAATGCCGCTGGCGCCGCCGGTGATGACCATCCAGCCTTTCTTGGCGAGCTTGCGGCCGAACTCGGAGGCGAATACGTAGTCGGGGTGGTCGGAGCGCGTGCGGGCCGACCCGAACACAGCCGCCTTGGGGACGTTCCGGTAGGGTTTGAACACCGTCAGCGCGTAGCGCAGTTCCTTGAGCGCGGTGTTGAGGAGCCGCAGCTCGAGGATGTCGAGCTTCTCCTGCCGCAGCTGGGCCACGTTCATCAGCATGTCCTGGTAGATGCGGTGATCGTGGCCTTCGGGCAGCTCGGCATCGATCAACTCGCGCAGGTCCTGGCGGAAAAGGTCGAAGTTCTTCTTTTCGCGCCTCACGCGGCCATCTCCGAATAGAAATCGGGCGCGGGCGAACGGAACGTCACGATCCGGCGCGTGCGCGGATGGCGGATGGTCAGCTCCGAGGAATGGAGCGCCAGACGGCGGAGCTTGAGGCGCCCGAGCATCTCGTCGTCGATCCCGCCGAGCACGTAGCGCTGGAAGAGCGAGATGTCGATGTAGATCTTGTCGCCAACGATGGGGTTGCCGATGAAGGAGAGGTGCGCGCGGATCTGATGGGTGCGGCCGGTGAACGGGGAGACTTCGAGGAGGGAGTAGGCGCCGTCCGTCCGGAGCACGCGATAGCGGGTGGCGGCCCTCTCCCCTTTGTCGAGGTCCGGCACGCGCACGGTCTGGAAGCCGGAGCTCTTGTCCGAACCCAGCGGCACCGCGATCGTGCCCTCGGGAAGCGAGGGCCGGCCGAAGACGAGCGCGTGGTAGAGCTTGCGCGCGCGGCCTTTCATGAACTCGATGCCGCAGGAACGCGCGGCCTCATGGGTCTTGGCGGCCAGGATCACCCCGCTGGTCTCCGAGTCGAGCCGGTGCGCGAAATGGACGTTCGTATCCGCCCATCGGGGATCCTTGCGGACCAGGGAGTGCAGGTTCAGCTCGCCGTAACTGCCGACCGGGTGGACGGCCAGCGGCGCGGGCTTCTCGAGGACCAAGAGGTCCTCGTCCTCGTGGATCACCCCGAAACGGGTGTCGACGAAGAACCGGAGCGAACGTTCCCGGAAGCGCGGAACGGCCCTAGCGTCCACCGGGCCTCATTTCGAGGCGAGAACGTAGGAAAAGACCAGCGGCGCGACGATAGAGGCGTCGGACTCGATCACGAAACGGGGCGTGTCGCCGTCGAGCTTGCCCCAAGTGATCTTCTCGTTCGGCACCGCCCCGCTGTAAGAGCCGTAGGACGTCGTCGAGTCCGAGATCTGGCAGAAATATCCCCAGAGACGGACCTTCTCGCGCAGGTCCTGCTCGATCAGCGGCACGACACAGATCGGGAAATCCCCTGCGATGCCGCCGCCGATCTGGAAAAAGCCGATCGAGCGCTCGCGGCTCTGGGTCTTGTACCACTCGACGAGCGCCGCCATCTGTTCGACGCCGTGCTTGACGACCTGATAATTCGAGACCTCTTTGCGCATGACGTTGGCGACGAAGATGTTGCCGAGCGTCGAGTCCTCCCAGCCGGGCGTGAAGATCGGCAGGTCCTTCTCGCAGGCGGCGACGACCCAGGAATCTTTGGGGTCGATCTGGTAAGCGTCCTTGATCACGCCGCTGCGCAGCAGCTGGTACATGTACTCGTACGGGAAGTAGCGCTTGCCGGCGCGATCGGCTTCCTGCCAGAACTTGAGGACCTGCCGCTCGATGCGCCGCATGGCCTCCTCTTCCGGGATGCAGGTGTCGGTGACCCGGTTCCAGCCGCCTTCGCGGAGCTGGACCTCTTCGCGGTCGGTCAGATTGCGGTAGTGGGGAACGCGCTTGTAGTGGTCGTGCGCGACGAGGTTGAAGATGTCCTCCTCGAGATTGGCGCCGGTGGAGCAGATCCCGTGGATCTTCCCTTCGCGGATCATCTCGGCGAGCGAGATGCCCAGCTCCGCGGTGCTCATCGCGCCGGCGAGGGTGACGAACATCTTGTCGCCGCGCTTCAGGTGGTCGACCCAGGCCTGCGCCGCGTCGACGACGACGGCCGCGTTGAAATGGCGGTAATTGTGGAGGATGAAATCCTTCACCGCGGCGTGGTCGGTCGTGGCCGGGGTCCTCTTGGGAGCGGGATGGCTGTCCTTGCGGGTCTGGGTGGTTCCGGTCGGCATGCGGTGTGCCCTCCCTATTTTCGCCCCAAACACGCGGGCGGATAATGATTTATAGCACGAACCCCGGAAGCCTCACAAAGCATTTTTTCACGGCGCCGACGCCGCGCGCGGGCGCGGCGCGCAGAGGGTCATGCGCGCGCCGCGGGCGCGGACCGGGCGCCCGGCTGGACCTTCAGGCGGTTGAGCGCGCTGCCGGCCCTGAACCACTCGATCTGCTCGGGCGTGTAGGAATGAGCCAGCTCGACGGTCTCGGACGAACCGTCCGTATGCTTGAGCGTCAGCTTGAGCGGCTTGCCCGGCGCGAACGCACCCAGGCCCGAGACGCTCACGCGATCGTCCTCGCGCACTTTGTCGTAGTCGGCGGGATTGCGGAATGTCGCGGCGAGCATGCCCTGCTTCTTCAGGTTCGTCTCGTGGATGCGCGCGAAAGACTTTGCGACGATCGCGCGGCCTCCCAGAAGCCGCGGCGACATCGCCGCGTGCTCGCGGCTCGAACCCTCGCCGTAGTTCTCGTCCCCCACCACGATCCAGCCGCGGCCTTCCTTCTTATAGGTGCGCGCGGCCTCGGCGGGGGTCGCGCCCGAACGGACGTGGCCCGCCTGGCCGGTGAAAGAGTTGGTGGCGCCCAGGAACATGTTGTCCGAGATCCGGTCGAGGTGGCCGCGGTACTTGAGCCAGGGGCCCGCCGGCGAGATGTGATCGGTCGTGCACTTGCCTTTGGTCTTGAGCAGCACCGCCAGCCCGTCGAGGTCCCGCCCGTCCCAAGGGGCGAACGCGGCGAGCTTTTGCAGGCGCTCGCTGGTCGGCGAAACGGCCACCTCGACCCGCCGGCGCTCCTCGAGCGGAGCCGGCGCCAGGAAACCGGCCTCTCCGGGCGCGAAACCCGCCGCGGGCAGTTCGGGTGCGGTGGGCGGTTCGAGCACGAACGGTCGGCCGTCCGGCGTCTCCAGCTTGTCCGTCAACGGATTGAAATCCAGCCGGCCGGCCAGCGCGTAGGCGGTGACCACTTCGGGCGACGCGATGAACGCGTAGGTGCCGGGGTTCGAATCGTTGCGCGCCGGGAAATTGCGGTTGAACGACGTGATGATCGAGTTGGGTTCGTCTTTCTTCACGTCGTCGCGTTTCCACTGGCCGATGCAGGGGCCGCAGGCGTTGGCGAGCACCGTGCCGCCGATCTGCTCGAGGGTCTTCAGCTGGCCGTCGCGGCGGATCGTGTTCTGGACCTGATCGGAACCCGGCGTGATGAGAAAATAGCACTTGGCCCGGACACCCGCCCGCACGGCCTGCGCGGCGACGTGCGCGGCGCGTCCGATGTCCTCGTAGGAAGAATTGGTGCAGCTGCCGATCAGCGCGGCGCTCAGGACCTGGGGGTATCCTTTTTCGCGGGCGTCGCGGGCCATCTGCGAGACCGGGCGCACCAGATCGGGCGTGTGCGGGCCGACCACGTGCGGCTCGAGCGTCGACAGGTCGATCTCGATCACCTGGTCGTAAAAACGCGCGGGGTCCTGCTCGACCTCGGGATCGGCGACGAGGTGAACGGCGTTCGCCCGGGCGAGCCGGGCGATGTCCGCGCGCCGGGTCGCCTCGAGATAGGCCGCCATCCGCTCGTCGAACGGAAAAACGGACGTCGTCGCGCCGAGTTCCGCGCCCATGTTCGTGACGGTCGCCTTGCCGGTGCAGCTCAAGGAACGGGCGCCCTCCCCGAAATACTCCACGATCCGGTCGGTCCCGCCTTTGACGGTGAGAATGCCGCAGAGCTTGAGGATCACGTCCTTGGGCGAGGTCCATCCGCCGAGGCGGCCTTTCAGATGCACACCGATCAGCTGGGGGCACTTCACCTCCCAGGGCAGGCCCGCCATGACATCCGCGGCGTCCGCGCCGCCGACGCCGATCGCCAGCATGCCCAGGCCGCCGGCGTTCGGCGTGTGGGAATCCGTGCCGATCATCAGCGCGCCGGGAAACGCGTAGGTCTCGAGCACGACCTGGTGGATGATCCCCGCGCCCGGCTGCCAGAAACCCATGCCGTAGCGGGCGGCGGCGCTTTTGAGGAAATCGTAGACCTCGCGGTTGGTCTCGATGGCGTTCCGGGTGTCCTCGGCCGCGCCCACGCGCGCCTGGATCAGGTGGTCGCAATGGATCGTCGACGGCACCGCGACCGAATCGTTCCCGGCGAGCATGAACTGCAGGATCGCCATCTGCGCGGTCGCGTCCTGCATCGCCACGCGGTCCGGGCGCAGCGACAAATAGCTCTTGCCGCGCTCGAAGACCTGCGAAGCCGGGTCCGTCGCGTGCGCGCCGAGGATCTTCTCGGACAGGGTCAGCGGGCGGCCCAGCTTTCTGCGAAGCGCCTCGATCCGCGCGGGGAGAGAAAGATAGAGTTTTTCGGCCTGCCCTGCGAGCTCGCTCATGAAACTCCTTTCAAAAGTGCCCACAAACTTTCACCGGAAAATGTGAGTTTTGATTATATCAGGAACGGCCGGTTTTGGTAAGAGGAGGCGTTACGCGGCGGAGCCGATGGCCTTGACGGCGAGCTTCACGTATTCCATGAAGCGGTCGATGTCGAGCTTCTCGACCGCGCGGATCGCGAGCTTCAGGTACGGGATCGCGGCCGCGGGGTTCAGGGTCTGCAGGTCGCGGAGCGTGTTGAGAGAAAGGATCGCGTCGCGATCGGCGCGGTTCTCGTCGTTGATCACCAGTTCCTCCAGGAGCTGTTTCAGGCGGTCCTCCACCAGCGGGGACATGCCGGCATCGAGCTTGAGCCGGCCCACGAGGTCCGCGAAGAGCGCGGTCGCGCGCACCGGGATGACCTGCGGCGACTTCGTGCCGGCCGCGTCGGTCTGGATCGGGATGAAACCCAACAGCATCGGATCGGGCGCGAAGCCCAGGCGCGCCTCGACCTGCGCGCGGATCGCCGGAGCGTCCTGGCCGGCGTCGCCGATGTACAGATAGCGGATCTTCTCGTCCGCCGACGGCAGGTCCGAAAGCGACGCCGCCCTCTCGGCCCACTCGGGATTCGACGTGATGAAGAAGAATTTCGACCGGCCCCGGAACGACGTGTCGCTCCGCAGTTCGGTGAAACGCCCGAGCAGCACGTCGAGGTATTCGTCGGGTTTGCCGCGCATCCAGTGGTCGAGGTTGATGACCTGCCCCACGACCTCGCGGGTGAGCGCTTCGGCGGCACGCGCGGCGGTCTGCGCGGTGAAGCGCCCTTTGCGGTCCTCCTTGCGGAGCGCCTCGAGCGATGCCGTGCCCAAGACGCGCGCGGCAAGGGCCTCCGGCGCCTCGGACGCGCCGGCCGGAGCGGCCAGACGGAACGCGTCGATCTCAAGGGAAGTGAACGCATGCTCGTAGAAAGGCGGCGGCGCTTCGCCGGCTTCGGCAGCCTCGGCGTCGAAGAACCGCAGCACCAGACCCGTAGGGGTCTTGGTGGCTTCGACCAGCGCATAGCCGTTCGTGAAGCGCATCGGGACCGGACGTTTTTCGCCGCGCGCGGCGATCGCCGCGGCCAGACGGCCCAGGAGGGGCTTCTCGTTCGGATCGCCGATCAGTTTTTCGGCCTCGCCGGCCGTCTTCAGCGCGGGCACGGCGGGCGCCGCGCGGTAGATCTCCGCGTAACGCGGAACTCGTCCCTCTCCGGAAACCGCCAACCGTGCACCCCCGTCCGCGGCGGGTTTCTGCGGCCACAGACCCGTATCGAACGCCAGTTCGCGTCCGCCCAGCGGGGTCTCCTGCAGTTCCGCGTGGATCAGGAACGTTTCCGCGGGCGCGGGAGCCGTCAGCGTCTCCATGAAATATCCTTCCACGGCGGCCTCGGACCAGACCACCACGCGGTTCTCGATGCCACCTTCCGCTTCGAACGACGCGTACAGCCGCTCAAAGTAATGGATCGCGTAAATACCGTAAGTCGCGCGCGGATTGTCGCGGAACCATTCGGTGTCGCTGACGACCAGCCGGTAGGGCTCGGCGTAGTATTCGAGATCGTCGATCTTCTCTCCACGTCTCATGTCCTGGAAAAAGTTGGAGATCCGGTCGCCCTCGATCGTGTACACGCGCACCTTGTCCTTCTCGAAACCCAGGTTCTTATAGCGCCCGCCGTAACGATCGCCGCGTTCCGTGTCCAGCGGATCGATGGCTTCGCGCAGGGACGTTTTCCCCGCGTTCGCCGCGCCGTCGAGCAGGATCAGCACGGGCCGGGAGGGGCTTTCGGTGAGCGCCTTGTCGACGGTCTCATGAAGCGCCTGCATCGCCTCATCCAGCGGGCGGAATCCCGCCAGGCGCGCCCCTCGGCGCGCCTCGCCCGACGGCTCGGCTTGCTCGGGACTGGCGCGCCGAAGCGATCCAGCGGACTGACTGAAAATGGCCGTCGCCAGCGCGCCCAGCACGATCTGACCGCCCTGATCGTGGCTCTGCGGGGGGCGCACGGCGCCCGTGATCTTCGAGCTCGCCGCGCCGAGATAGGCCGCGTTCGCACCGGGGTGACGCGAAAGGATCTCGGCGAGGACCCGGTCGTCGTCCTCCAGGACGAGCATGCGCTCGGGCCGGGTCTCTTCCCCGCGCGAGCGCACGTAAGCGTCGATCGCGTCGGGCTTGTTCGTGACAGGCAGACCCTGCGGATCCGTGAGCGGGGTTTCCGACGGCCGGCGCGCCGTATCGTAGGTCACGATCCGGTAATGGCCCTGCGCGTCGACGGCGATCAGACGCAGCCGTCCGACGGGCACGGCCGTATCCGTCACGAGCCTTTCCACCGCGTTGGACGCCGAGCGGATCGAATTTTGGGTCGCCACCACGAACTCGCGGTCCTGTCTCAAAAGCGCGGCGATATACTGGGTCGTTGCCTCGTGGATCCGGTCCCCCGCGGCGCCTTCGATGAGGGAAACGCCCGGGCGCAGGGAGTCGTCCAGGTCGGACACGACCAGGTCGATGTCCGCGGCCCGGCGCATCAGATCCGTGAGGGTCGGACCCGCCTCTTGAGCCAAACGAGCCCCTTCGCCGAGCACCGAAGCCAGCGATTCCCAGATCGTGACCTTCCCCAGACCCGTTGGGAACGCCATCCGGGGTCCTTCCGCGCCCAACGCGGAGACGCCCTGGTAATGAGGGAGAACGGCCAGCACGCGCCCTTCCCTGGGGCTGTGGATGAACACGCGCGGGTCATCACCCGCCATGATAAGCTCGTTGCTTCCGGGCACGAAGCGCACTTCGTTCGCCTCCCGCAACGGCATGGCGGAGAGGAGCCCCGCCGACCACGCCCTGCCCTCGGCTGCATCGATGCCGTAGACCTGCACCCCGCCCCGGTCGTCGCTGACCGCCAGGTACCGCCCGTCGGAGGAAAGGTCTGTATCCCGTACGGTGGCCTCCGGCTCAAGCTCGTAGATCCGGGCCCAGTCCGCGACGCGATGAACGGTGATCCTGGCATGTCCTTCGAGGTCCCGGGCTGTCCATACCGCCAGCACGCTGCCATCCGCGGACAGCTTCAAGCTCTGGATACCCCCGGTAACGGACAGGTCGCCCGTCGAAAGGATCGAAAGATCCCCGGTGTTCCACCGGAACACGCGTCCGGAAGCGTCCACCGTGACGAGAACGCCCGCATCCGGACCCATCGCCCATCCCTTGATGCCGCCTTTGTGGGGAGCCACCACGATCGCAGCGGCCCAGTTCGACGTTCCGCGGTTATATCGCCAGAGGACCAGCTGGCCATCCTCATGGCCGGTGAGGATATCCCCCGAATCCGATAAATGAAAATGCACGATCCGCGCCTTGTCCTTGCCGAGGACAACAGGCGTTGACCGGGAGACCGTGTCCCAGACCGCCACTCCCGGAGCCCAGGGACTGGTGGCAGCCACGAAGCGGCCGTCGTTCGAGACACCGATCTTCGCGGGAACGCTGTCGAATTCCAGGTCATGGATTGCCGTTCCGAGCACGGGGTCCCAAACCCTGATCCTGTTGTCGTGGGAGCCGGTCGCGAGAACCCGTCCGGAGGACGACCACGCCAGTCTTGCCACCTTGTCCGGATGCGCCGAAAGGACATGCCGCCGGACGAACGTCGTCGAAAGCGCTTTTCGGGCCGCCACCGCGTCCAGACGGGTGAACTCGCCGGCCACCCAACCCATGTCGTCACGGTCCGTATCGGGGTCCAGTCCCCGCAAGAGGGTCTCAAAGAGCTTCACGAGCCGCTCCTTTAGCGCGGCGCCCTCGTCACTCAAGGCCGTCGCGAGCGCGGTGTCCACCCACCCCTGCACCCCTTCTTTCACCCCGGACTTCGGCATCCATTCCCGGGGATGCCGGTGATGGAGATCATACAAAAGCTCCAGGCCCATCGCCTGATACGCCTGTTTCCGTGAGACCTCCCGATACGCGGGAGCCGGGCCGAGGCGGGGGACGACCGGCACACCCCGTTCCTGCTCGGACCGGACGATCATCTTGAGCAAAGCCGCTTTTCCGGCGGGATCGCCTTCATAAAGCGCGTCGAGCTTCACCCGAAGCGCGTAGGAATCGTTCTCCGAATAGACGACGGGACTTCCGCGCCCGTACCCGGGGGTCACCAGGAGCCCGGCGTCCAGGAGACCGAACCCGCTCGCCCGGCCGGCCCGGTGAACGATGTTCATCGCGATGCCGGCGACCATCTGGAAAGCCTGGAACGACCGCGGATCGGTCACCCGGGCGGAGAAGATGTTGAAAGCGACCGTTCCCTTGTCGGAAATGTACCAGGGGGTCCTGTTCTTGCGGGTGTACGGGTCCCCGACAATGGCCGAATCGGGGAACGTGATCCGGCTTAAGTCCGGCACGGGCGATAGCTTCGCCCAGTGGTCCTCCAGGTGCTTGAAGATGGCGACCAGGCGCCGGTCGAACGCCGCCGACGGCTCCGGGTGGCCGACATGGATATGGATCGAAGAGCGGACCTGGGTCCCTGCGCGGCGGCGGGTACGCTGCCATTCTTCGACGGCGTGCTGGACCCGGAGAAGCCCGGCGTTGAGCTGTTCGAACCCGGCCCGGTCGTTCTGCAGGATATCGGTGTTGAATTCCACCGCGCGGTCTTCCGAACTCAACGCCGAGCTGTCGATCTTCATCAGCCAGCCCTTACGGCCCGGCTGTTCCGAGAACAGACGGTCGGGATATTTCCCGTCGTTGATGACCTGGTCCCGCAGAAAACCGTAGAAGCGCGAGGTCTCCAGGTTATCGTAGGTCCCGTCACTGCCCACGACCGCCAGCTCGATCTCGAAACCGAACGTCATGTCCGCCGGGATCCCCGGCACGCCGGAAAGCGAATAGAACGACCGGATGTCCGCGCGCGATAACAACGTCAGGTACTTGGCGTAGGTCGCTTCGGACATGCCCGCGAGGTTCCGCGCCGCTCCATAAACGACCTTCTCAAAGAGCTCCTTTGAATCCCCGATCAGATCGGCGACGATCTCGAAATAGCTCCCCAGCGCAAGGTCCGTGAGGATATCCTGATGGTCGGCGGCCTGCCGGACCAGCGCCGCCGCCGGCTCGAAGCGCGTCGCGTCCCCCGAACGGGCGAGCGCCAGGATGAGCTGGGACGGGTTCTCCCGTCCGGTCCAGAGGTCCGGGGTCTTTTGCAGGATCGAATAGAGGTTCGCGCGCAGGGCCGGCGGCAGTTCGCGTCTCGTCTCGTCCGCCTGCGCCAGAATGAAGAGCAGAGAAGCGGCCGGCACCGGAGGCTCTGTGCGGCCGAGCTCTTCCCAAAAGAGCGCCAGATCCGCGAAGAGCTTGGTCATCGCCGCTTCGTTCTCCTCGAGGGACCGGAAGAACGACTGCCATCCCTCGGCGTCCTCCGGCCGGACCCGCCGCAGAGCCGCCGCCCGGCGGACGAGATCGGACCGGATCCGTTCAAAAGCGGGCGCGTCCGGTTTGGCCAGCAGGATCGGGGCGGCTTCCGGAGAGTCGAGGATCCCCGTCGAAAGGTCCGGGATCTCCGGCACTCCGAACTCCCGGTACCGGGCCGCGATGAACTTGTCCGCCTGCTTCAGGATGGGCGCTTCGGCGCCGAGCGATCGGAGGGCGAGCGTCTGGCGGGAGACCCGGACGTAAAGTTCGCGGGCCCGTTCGCGGACCGCTTGAGAACGGGGGTCCTTCCCGCCGAAACGCAGGTCGATGGCCGCCAGCTCCGCCAGGACCGTCCGCCGGCGCGCGGACAAGTCGGGCGCTTCGGCGGATCCCGGTATCAGGATATTTCTTTCGGGTTCGGAAGCCGCGCGGTCGGACGCCAATCGCGCGCCCTCCTCGCTCGGTCCCCTCTCCTCCGTGATGATCGTGGTGGTCCTCCAGACGTTCTGGTCCGATGTATCGATCAGAGGCAGCAGCCTGACGGACGGACCGCCGGCATACGCCGTCAGGATGTAACTGTTGGGCCCCAGGCCTCTCTCGATGAAGCCCAGCTCCGCGACCCTCTCGGGATCGATCGGCAGGAGATCGGTCGCGATGAAACCGCCGGGGCTCAAGATACGCCGCAGGTCCCCGAGGTGCCGCCATCCGTCGACGTTGTCGGGCAGGTGCAGCAGGCCGTGCAGGCTGTACATCAGGTGGACCGGGTCGTTGAAATAAGAGCGCAGATTGCGCATGTCGTCGAGGATGAACGTCGAGCCTTCGGGGGCCCTGAACCAGTTCTCGAAGAACATGTTCGCGAAACCATAGAACTCGACGTTCGTGATCTGGCGGCGGTCGAGCTCCTCTTGGAGCGCGGCGAAGATCGTGCCGTCGCCCACTCCCCATTCGAGCACCCGGATCGGGACATCCTCGAACCCGGCGCGGTCGCGGCGCTCGGCCAGCACCGTAAGCGGGTCGGCCAGGTCATAACCCAGGATCTCCCGGGCCCGCTCCGGAGTGGACCGCACGTACTGCCACATCGTGTCGTAGGGCCATTCCCGGAGATAAGAGACCCCGGTGAACGGGTCCGTCTCGACGAGATAACGGCCGTCGCTCGTCAGCGCCGCCAGAAGGTCATCGGCTTCCAGACTGCTCAAGATCTGCGGTCCTTTCTCCCCGAATCGCACGCTTGAAACCGCCAGGCGCGCGCCTGTACGGCCCGTGACGGACGGTGCTCCGAACAGGACCGGCTTGGTGCCCTCGAGCAGATCGTCCAAGAGCTCATCCTGCAGGCCGAAGCGCCCCGCCAGAAGATCCCAGTTGCCGCGCAGGGCGTGTTCGATCTGGCCGGCCACGGTACCCGAAGGATCAGCGCGATATGGCTCGAGCTTTTCGAACGAGCCGGGATCACGGAATTGGCCGAGATAATTGAGGTTCGTAAAAGTCACTTCCGGATCATAGCCGGCGCGGATGATGTCCCGCGCGTTCCGGGCGACCGTATCCGTCAACCCCGCCAGATAGTCCTTGATAAGCGCGGCATCATCCTGTGCCGGCTTACCCGCGGCCGATGAGGCCTCTCGAAGCAGGCGTAACGTCTCCGGAAGGACCGCCGGACGCCAAGCGTCCCTTAAGTTCAGGATCGAACGGCCGCGGAGCACGCGCACCGAAACGTAGTTCTTTTTGCCGGAGGCCCTTGTGAAGATCTCGTAGGACCCCACGGTGGCATGGTCCAACGCCGCGGGGCTGACAGCGGTGATCGCCGGCTGCCGCTCGTCGATCACGGCCCTTTCCTCTTCTCCGGTCAGGCCCCACCCCGTCGGAAAACCGCGGATATTGTCGCCGAGGATCATCAGGTAAGGCCGTTGAGACAGAAAACCTTTCAACCCTTCGGGGTCCGGCTCGGAGGGATCGATCGTGAATTCTTCATGCGGCAGTTTGCCCGTGGCGGGCCACTGGGCGCCGACGCCTTTGAACTCGATGGCCGGTGACAGTTCCACCCGGATCCGTCCGGCTCCGAGAAGCTTTTCGACCAGATCCTCGCGCGAGAGCTGAAGATCGGCCGGGGACGCCAGAATCTTGAGCTCCTCCTCCGTTCCCAGGACCCTTCCCGTCTCTCCGTCGATCAGGACCCTAAAAGGCCCCGGCAGGGTGAGCACGCGCGCGGACGATTTCCTGTCCTTGGGCACCCGCTGGGCGGCTTCGTGGCGCACGAACCCGGCCAGCGTCAGCGTCCCGCCGTCGGTTCCCGTGACGGGAAGAAGGCCCATCCGGTCGCGTACCTCCTCGACCGTGAGCCGGCGCAGCATGCCGTCCCGCGCCTCGAGGATGGCAGGTTCTTTTCGCCCGCCCACCGTCATCAGCGGGACCGGGAGATACCGGCCGGCGTAGAGGTTGGACCGGCCGTATTCCGTGTCGCGAGCCCCGTCGTAGCGCATGAGCAGGAATTCCACCTTGTTCCAGCTGGTCATGTCCTGCCCTCCGGCGGCGCGGAGACGGTCGTTGGGTCCGATAGAGAAAGCGTGGATGACTTCCGCAGAGGCGTCCACAGCATCGATCTTCCGATGATAGGCCTGTGCCCAGGATTCAAGCTCCGCCCCCTCCAGCGCGGCGAAACCCTTCGCCAGGAAAGCGTCATCGGGGGCCGCCGGGCGCTCCTGGGCGAGCCGCGCGCCGGTCTTCGGAAGGAAGGCTTCGATCTCCTCGGCGAGCGCCGACAGGATGGCATTGCGGACCGCCGCGGGTAGGAGCGCCCAACGGTCCGGCGGTTCCTGTGCGCCGTCGATCACGATCTCATCAGCGTCCAGCGGCCGGATCTGGGGTTCTCCGGCCAGGATCTGCTCTTCCCGAAGACCGTAATTATTCTTGATCATGGCCGAATCCTTGTCGCGCATGCCGCGTGCGCGGATCTCGGCCGCGACACGCGTGTGAGCGTCCCAGATCGCCCGGCCGCGCGCGGCCAATTGGTCTTTCCGCCGGGAGATATCCGTCTCCACTTGGGCCACCGCCCCTGAATATTGCGAACCGACGTAGCGTCTCCAATCGAAAGGACCGAACCGCTGCCCGATCTCACCCAACCGCGTCCGGCGTTCGGTATCGAGTTTTTCCCTCTCGGCGCCTATCGTGCCGGTCAGGGCATCTTCGATCGTCACCAACTTGTCCTGCACGATCGCGTACGGGACCGTTTCGGTCCGGAAAGATCCGTCCTCCCGTTCGGTGTTCACGCTCAAACCACCGGAAGGCGTGACCACAGCGACCGGCAGGACCGCGCCGAGCTTGCGCGATGCCGTTTCATAACGGCGGCGGGCTTCCTCGCTCAACTCCGGCGTGATCGGTTGACCTTCACGGTCCAACCGGGAGCTTACGGCTTTGGGGAATTTCACGATGAGCGTCGCTCCCTCCGGCGTCCGCCATTCATACACACGCATCGTGCCACCGGCTGTCAGACCGACGGGTAATCCGTCTTTCCGCAGGAGGGTCAGTGTGGCGCCCCGCAGGACCTCTTCGACGGATCCGTTGGCGCGGCGTTCCAGTGTCTCCAATACGCTGGTGACATCGGCAGAGCCCAATCCGGCCTCCCCGAACGCCCGTCGCAGCTCGGCGAGCTTGACCTCGGCCAGGTCATCGGCCGGATCGGCATCGAGGAACATGCGCGCCAACAAGGTCGCCTGCTGTCCGGCCAAACGGGCGCCGACCCGCGCTTGCGTTTCAAGTAGGACTTTCGAAGCGGCTTCGAACGCGGCCTGACGGCGGCTCTCTCCGCTCAACAAGCCGAGCCGGGAGACAAAACCATCCAGCACCGGATCCCACGCTGAACGCACGGCGTCCCGGAAGTATTCCGGGGCGCCGATCAGCCGCTCGGGATACTCGCCGCGCACGAGCGAGTCACCGAACTGGTCGGCGTCCACGATGCGCGGCAGCCCTTCCGCGAGCGGATCCTGCGCACCTTGCAGATAACGCAGGTTATCCCCTTTTCGGCTCCAGTCGTAGTCCACGTAGCCGCGATAGGAAATAAAATAGCGTTGAAAGCGGTCGGGCGCCTCGAGCAGTTCCGCGCCGCGGACACGGAGAGCTTCCCTCTCGGCCACGATCCGGTCGCGGGACGCACGGCGCCTTCCTTCAATGGAAGCGGTCGCCTCCGAATACTGACGCCGGACCGCGCCGTCGAACACGCGTTTCCAGAACCCAAAACGGGGATCGGCGTCGAGCGCGCGGCGCTCGGCGTCCAGTGCGGCGGCCTCGTCACGCGCGCGAGCGTCCAATGCCTGCGCCTGGGCGCCTATCGTGCCGGTGCGCCGGTCGTCATAAGAGGTCATCCAGGGTTGGAGCACAGCGACCGGCAACGTGATCTCGGCGGTCGATCCGTCGCGTTGGACCAGCCGCACACGCAGGCCGCTCACGAACGTTGTCGGGAACAAAGTGCCTAGGCGCGGCGCCGCGGCGCGGTACTTCTCCAGAGCCGCCTGACCTTCGGCGGCGGGCCGGTCCCGGCGCGGGAACTTGAGAACGACCGAAGGGCGCCCGGGCGCTTCGATCGTATAGGCTTCGAACACCGATCCCTGACCGAGGTACGTCGCCGTCACGCCGTCCAGCTCGCGCGCGATCACGCGGCCGGTCAGATTCCGGTACGCCTCAAGCAGCGGCGCCGCGGCTTCTTCGGGGATATCCAGGCGCCGGGCCAGCTCCGCGATCTTGCTCGAAACACGGTCGTCGACCAGGCGGTCGTTCAACGCCTCCCGCGCGGGCTCGGGCGCGACCCCGGCTTCGGCGAGCGCCTGCGCCATCCGGTCGGCGTTCAGTGTGCCGGCGTCGCGCTCCGCGCGGAACCGCTCCAAAAGCGCCGCGCGCGAACGCTCCGGCACGGCGTCGGAACGCAGGAATTCTTCGAAACGTTCCAATCGATCCGAAACATCGGAGCGCGGGTCAAAGAACCTCTCTTCGAGCGGGACTTCCTCGAAAGTCGCCAACCGCGCCCCTCGACGCGCCTCGCCTGGAGGCTCGGCTTGCTCGGGACTGGCGCGCCGGAGCGGCGGGATCACCGGCGTCAGCGCGCCGTCGGGCACCAGCGTGGCCAAGCGGACGTTCAGGGCCCGGAACCGCTCCATGACATCCTCTTCGGCTTCCTCAAAAGCGGCCAGCGCCGCGCGCGTCGCGGGCCGGGAAGGATCGGCGGACGTCCATTGGACGAAATAGGTCGTGCCCACGCCCTGCAGGCTCGCGGGGTTGGCGGTCGCCAGATAATCCTCCACGTCCGCCTGCGGGAAACCCAGCAGCGCGCCGATGACGGCGGGCTCCCCGGAGAGAATATCGCGGATCACGGACTCTTCACGGCGGTAGACGTCCATCTCTCCCGGGAAGCTTTTGGGTTCGAGCACGGCGATCCCGCGTCCGGTGAGGAACGCCTCATGCGCCAAAATGGCCTGCCGGATCCCTTGGCGTTGTCCAAAAAAGGTCTTCCCGCCCGCCTCGACCAGCACGATGTCCTGGCGGGGAAAAGCCGCCCGGAAACGCCGGAGCGTTTCACGCTGCGGGGCGTTGGGTGTCAGGATGGTCAGGGGTTTGTCGCCCGTCAGCGTCAACAGCAGCGTCCCGGCGTCAACCGGGTCCAGTTTCCGGCGCGGAAGGAGCCGCTCCTTCAGACGGGGAGCGTACCGCATCAGAAAAACCTCCGCGCGACCGCGACGGCCGTCGGCGATCAGCGGCGCCAGGACGGGCAGATAAATATCGAGCACGGCATCGCGGTGCGCCTTGCGCTCCTGGCGCGTCGCCAACCGCGCGCCGGACGGCGGGACAGATACGGTCTTTTCGCCGATCCGTCCGCCGAGCGGATGCTCGAGCGTTTCGAAATAGGCGTTCAAGGCCTTCTCGGTCTCGGGGAGCCTGCCTCGCCGTATCTTTTGGATCATCAGAAAGATCGTCTGGTCGAATTGGGGGCGCAGGCCGGTGATCGCTACCATGGCCTGTCCGCCGGGCCGGGCGACCGGCAAGAGCGGCGCTTCCAGCGGTCCTTCGGCGATCTGGGCGACCCGGGCGAAGAATTCGGACGCCAGGTCCCGGATGTTGTACGAGCCGGGTCGAAAGCCCATCTTTTTCACAAAATCGGACTCGTCGACAAGCATTTCCAGCACTTCCACTTCGCCGTCGCGCACGAGCGCCTCCCCGATCCGGGTGAGCTGGCTCACTTCCGCTTGACGGTCCAGACCGATCAACGCCACCTGCCGGTGATACACTTCGTGCGCGAGGATCTTGAGAGGGTCCACGAGCGCCCGGGCGTTGACCACAGCCAGATCGGGCGCCTGGCCGCGCAGGTACACCCGGTCATCCGAGCCCCGATAATACCCGTCCGCGAAACGCGGGTGGGGTCCGACGATCCCTTCCCATTCACCGGGATCCTCCACCCAGCGCAGACGAAGTTCCCCGGAGGGATCGCGGAGCGTCGCCTCGTAGATCTCGTAGCGCTCGCGCAGCGCGGCCGTCACCATGGCCTTCCGCGCCTCGTCGGCTTCCGCGGCCTCCTCCGCGGCACGCTCGGCCGCCAGGCGCTCCTGTCGGAGCTGATAGCTCACCAATCCGCCGCCGAATGCGGCGATCCCGGCCGTGATCCCCAGGCTCCAGAGACCCGCTTTCAGGACATCGCGCCGTTCACGCAAACGGCGATTGACCTCGGCTTGCCGGAGCATCTCGAGCGAGAACGGGTCCTTCGGTCCTCCGTCCTGCGGAACCGCCAACCGCGCGCCTTCCGTGGAGGGGCCGCGCAACCGGTCGAGCAGGCTTGAGAGGAACGAGCGCGGCGGCGAAACGGCGGCGGGCGGCGGCTCGAGACCGCGAACGTGGTCGGTCAGAGTGATCGGACGCGCGCGCTCGATGATCGCCAGATCGGCCGAATACACGCCCAGTCTCTCCGCGTCCGCCCCCAGGAACTCCAGCAGATGGCGCGCGGCTTCCCGGGCGGCCAACGCCACGGTATGCCGACCGCCGTCCATGAAAGCCAGATCCAGAAGCACGGGCGACGCTTGGGCCAGCGTCAGGTCCGCGAGGTCCTCGAAACCCGCTTCGTCCAGCCCCTCACGGAAATACTGCCGGGGCGAGTGGTAGGAAAGCGCTCTCCGGATGGCCTGCCGGACCGCGTCGATCTTCTGGTCATCCGATCCGCGGAAGAGCCGGAACAGGGCCGGGTCGTCCGTGATCCTGGAGAACACTTCATGCCTGTAAAAATGGGTCCTGTCCGCTGCGATACGCACGGGGTCCGCTGCCAAAGCGGCGGCGGACGTGAAATTATCGGTCAGCGTCCGTGAAGGATCATAGGCCGCCCCGGCCAGCGAGAAAAGCTCTCCCGCGCGAAAACGGCCTGTCACCGACTCCAGCGCGCGCTTGGCATCCTCGAAGAGCCCGGCCAGACGCCGCCCCGCGTCGGTCGTGGCCAGGTAGTCCGCGTAATCCGCGAGGCTCGCGGAACGGCCCGTGCGCGCGTACTCTCCGGAAAGGTCCTCGTAGAGAGCCTGCGCGAACACGGGGCTGGCTTCCAGGAGCCGCAGCGTGTCCGGGTCCTCCGTCAGGCGTTCGTACAGGCGCTGGCCCGGATTCCGGCGGGTATCCGACAGGATCGCGTCACGAACCTCCCCGATGATCCGTTCCGCCGGGACCGCCGCGGTGAAAGCCTCCCAGACCGCCGCGATCTCGTCCGGATCGTTCTGTGAACCCGCCGGCAGCTCAAAATACTCTTGAAGCGCATCGAGGATCTCCCGGCGGCGGACCGGGTCGCCGACCAGCGCGTTGAGCAGGGCCGGCACACGGCGGCGCTGGACCACGCCTTGGCGCGCGATCTCCTCGAGAAGATCGTCCGCGAACAGCGCTCGTCGGTCGGTGAGCCGCGCCAGCGGATAAAGCTGGCTGCCGAGAAAATGGATCAGCAGAAAGCGAAGATGGCCCGGGTCGCCCTGCGTGAACAAATTCACGGACGGATCGAACGCCGAGGCGCCGCCTTCGGCGAATCGGGCGGCCAGGTCGAAATCATGCAACAGAGCGCGCTGCCCGAGCAGAAGGACGTTCTGGAGGTTCGCATCCGACACGAGGATCCCCCGGCGCGTCAGGAGATCGTCATACAGATGCAGCGCCTCCCCGAAGACACGGCGCGCGGCCGCGCGCTGTCCGGTGTCGATGTGGCTCGAGAAGACCTCGCCGGCCTCAATACCCCTTTCCTGGCGATGGGCCGTCAGCTCCGGCACGCCGGCCGCCGCGGTCACATCCTCCGTGAGAGCCGCGAGTGGATAGGGGCCTTCATTCGCGTAGGACGCCAGTTCGGCCGCGCCGACCTCAAGATTGCGCGACAACTTGAGCACCCGTGAAGTCCGCGTGCGTACGCTCACGGCCCTCGGAGAACCGCCGAAAAGACCCCGCAGACGGTCCATCCAGGATGCCCAACGCGACGGCGCCCGTATGCCGATCTCCCGGTAGACCCGGGCATATTTTCCTGCGCCGACGCGCTCGTACTGGACCTGCGAGAAATGTTCGGCGGCGGCGACCATGCGGGCCACCCCTTCGGCCGCGCGCTCGTAGAGCTCGTCCGGCAACGGGGCTTCGCCACTGGTCGGCGCGAACGACACCGCGAGCTCGTCGTTCTGATACACGGCGGTCCCCGCGCTGAAGCGCTGGCTCCACTCCTCGAGCCCCTCGCGGAAGCGTTCGCCGTATTCCTGCTCGAGACGCCTGCGCAGCATCCCGGTCCGTGCGCTGTCGGGATGCTTCCCGACGGTATCCGTGTACTGTTTGAACAGATCCTCGAACTCATCCGGTAACGGGATCGCCCGCCCGGCATATTCGATCAACAGCCGGCGGTCCGCATCCGGCCGGCGGGTCTGGCCGTCCTCGCCGACCTCGATCGCCCGGATCGCGTCGATCATCGGACGCCGGTCAACCTGAAGAAGGAGAAAGGCGTTCGCGCGCTCCGTGCTTCCGGACGGGAACGCCTCCGGGTCCTGCAATTCGTCGAGCAGGAAATTGTTCAGATCGAGGTTCAAGTTCGTCAGGTCATAATCCTCTTCGGTGCGCAGACGGTCCACGACCTCCAGCACGCGCACGAACGGTACGAAATTGAATTTCGGATTCCCCTCCGCGTCGAGAGTGGACAGAACGTTCCCCTCGGTATCGAACGCGCTCTGGGCGATCCCGCCGAGAGCCGCGTCGAGCCGCGCGCGGGCGTCGGCTAAATGCTCCGGAAGCTCGACCCGGGCGCGGATCCGCGCCGCCAGCCGCGCGCCGGTGACGTCCGGCCCGGTCGACGCGAGCGCGTAAAGCTCCGGGTGCGCCTGCGCGTGCCGGAAGAACGCTTCCAGGTCGACGATGCCAAGCCCCCGCGGATTCTTCCCGGGCTCGACGCCGGGCAACCGCGCGATCACGTTCTTCCGCACCTCTTTCGGGCCGTAATCGAGCTCGTCCCGATCTTCCAGCCAGGTCCTCTCGAGCTGCGCCTTCATATATTTGTAGAACAACGACTCCCTGCCCAACAGGTTCGCGTACCCGAGCGCGATCAGGATGACTGCGTTCAGGTCGCGGGTCTCCGGGTCCTCGCTGTCTTCCGAGAAATCGTTCCCCTTGTCCCACTGATGCGGGAACTTCGCCTCCAGATCGGACAGCTCGAAACCCGGTTCACCGGTCAGCGTCCCCAGCTCCCAATCGAAGATCTGGGCCCGGAGTTTTCCACTATGCTCATGCAGATAGATGTCCCTGGGGTGCAGGTCCCGGTTGAAAAAGCCTCCCTGATGCGCGGCCTTCACAGCCTCGACCATCGCGAGAACGTCATCCAGGACCCGAGCCGCCGTCAGCGGCAGACCGCCCGTTTTGTATCGTTCGGCCCGCGTGTCCAGGTCGTCGCCGAGGGCCCGGCGCGTGATCAGGTAAGGCGGTTCGTAAGGAGGTCTGTAAGGGGGGGCTTTCTGCCACCGGTGACCGTGGGCGTTCAGGGTCCCGACGTAGGATGAAAGGCTTGTAGGCAATTCCGGCATGACGCCCGGCTTTCTCAAAACAGGAATGATCTCCTTCTGGAAATCATCCAGACTGACCTTGCCCATGCCGATCTCGGGTAATGCGGCCTCCAGCTCCCCGTTCTTGTTCTGCCGCGCCCGCTCCCGCGCGGCGGTCAGGAGCCCATATTCGTAAGGGACCCGTTCGAGCATCCTGGACCCGCCGAACTTCAGATAATAGATCTCGTCGGTCCTTCCCTTCCTTACCGCTTTCAGGACGAAACCCCGCTCTTGGATATCCTGCTGCCCGTCCAGTCCGCCGTAGACAGTGGCTGCCTCCAGATCAAAGTCGCCCAGATCCAACGCGGGGATCCGTGTCGCTTGACTCCTACCCGCCCACCGGTCCGCCAGCATCCGGTAACCGGTCTTCAGCGCCTCGACGCTCCGCTCCCTCCAGCCGCTTTGCGCCGCCAGCCGCGCGCCCCCGGGCTCCGCCGCCGCGGAGGCCCTGGTAACGGGGATCCGGGTCAGCGGCTGGACATCCCCCTTCTTGACCCCGATCGCGTGCTGCAGTTCCAGCCTTCGGTTCCGCAAGCTCAGGAAGAACTTCGGGTCCAGGCTGCGAGCATCCGGGCGGGATGAGAGCTCCGCCATCCGCGTTTCAACGGCTTCGAGCTCGCGGGTCAGTTCGTCCGCCGTCACGCTCGACGCGTTGAATTCCAACTCGGCCGCTTCCAGCAGCTCGAAATTCCAGAACTCCGTCCCCTCCTGCCTGTACGGTATATCGCCTATATACGCGTGCCGGGCCAGATCGCCGTCGATCGACCTGCCGTCAGGGACCCGGTGCGCGAAGGCAACATTGGGCGCCTCCAGTATCCGGGTCTCGAGCAGTTCGATCCGGTGTCCCGGTGCGATCGTGTTCACATGATCGGTCCATTGTTTTGTTTTCTCGAACCCTGCCCTCTTCATGAACGGGATCGCGATCAGGATGCGGACCGGGATCCCTCGGCGGGTGTATTCATGCCGGATACCGGCTATCTGCTGGAGCAGTTGATCGCCGCTGTAGATCGCGTCGTCCATGACAACGAAGGTCCGCGTCCCGAAATGCTCCTCAAGGACATCGAATTGCGCCCTGAAGCGATCGGAGGACGGCACGGTCTCGTATCCCTGCATGTTATACGGTTCGTCCCCCGTGTAGACCCCGGCGACGGGTTTCACGCGAAGCCGCTCTCGGGCGAGTTCGGCCACCCAATGTTTGGACTGCCCGACGTGTCCGTCATAGACCATCGCGAAATTGTCGATGCCGTTGCGTTCGAGATAGTCGTTGAGGTCCTCGATGGTGACCTCGAGCTGCGACATGAATTCAACGTGGGTCTTGATAGAATCCGCCTCGAATTGCTCGAGCTTCCTCTTGAGCGATTCGAGAAATCTGCCCTGGGACGCGGGCGGCCGCGGGCGGCCGGGTTCCCTCCGGGGTTCGATACTGAAGGTCAGATCGCTCTGCGGCACCGGCGGGGCCGGACGCGAACTTTCCGCCGGTCCGCCGATCGCCAGCCGCGCCCCGGCCGGAACAACTTCTCCGCGAAGCTGAGGCTCACCTTGGCGCTCGGCCTCGAGCGCCTGCCGGATAAGCTCGTCGGTGCGACGCTTGAGCCGGTCGCCCGAAAACCCCTCGGCCAACGCGGCGCTTTCGGCGGCGTCGCGCACGAAGGCCTCGAATTCCTCGCCGATCGATTCGATGAATTCACGCATGTCCGCAAGCGTCCGAGGGTCGAGGTCGCCTTCCTGGAAACCGTTGATCAGAGCCGCGCGCACGCCGTCGGACCCCGAACGGGCTTTGCCGTTCACGGTCTCCACGTGCTGCGCGGCGTGGCGGCGCAGCGGCGACAGCAGAAGCTTCTCGTATTTCGCCTGATTGGTGCCGCCGGTGACCACCGGCGTGAGCACGGCGATCGAGTAACCTTTCTCGCCGAAGAGCGCCTTGAGATGCGGCGTGTGGTAACCGCCGGAGATCAGCACCGCGACTTTCTCGTCCTCCTCCCGGAGCGCGCGTTCGGCGTTCCGCAGGAAAGCATGGTCGCGCGCGGCGACCGAATCGTAGAACGCCTCGAGGGCCTTGCGCCCCCTCTCCAGCGCGTCACGGTAGGCCAGCACGTCCGGTTCGTAGCCGTTCTCCGCGAGCTTGCGGTTCACGAAAGCCAGGAAGGACGTCGTCGAAAAATCGGGCTCGTTCGCGCGGAACGTCTCGAAATCGTCCGTGCTCATCTGGATCCGGTAGGCGGTCTCGAGGAGCCCCAGGTAGCGGTCGATCGCGCGCACGGTGCGCGCGTCTTCGGAGTCCGCCAGGAGAGCCGCGTAGACCGTGTCCTCCGCCCGGCCGATCTCAGTGAGGGCGGCATCGAGGTCCAGCGCGGCGAACTCGTTCAGATATTCGCCGTACTGCTGCCAGTTCGGATACTTCGTCAGGAGGACGTTCTTCTCCCGGGCAATATGCAAAGTGTTTTGAAAGACGGCAAATTGAGCGGTCCGGGGATTGTTCGCGCGGCGCAACTCCTCGAAGCGTTCCTTCAGGTCCCCGCCTCCCCCTTTTTTCACGATCTCATCCACCAGCGCGGCCTGTTCGAGATTCGCCAGGTCGAAATCGATCAGCCGCTCCTTCAGCTTGAGCTCGATCAGTTTCAATACCGTCGGGTAAGCGCCGAGGTCCACGCCGCGGCTTTGAGCCAGCTCCAGGAGGCCCACGAAACCCGCCTCGAACGACTCACCCGCCTCGCTTTCGCGGGCTTTCCTCTCCTCGAGACCCAGGAGCTCCGCGGGATAGAACCGGCGTTTCAGCTTGTCGAGCGAAGCGCGGATGCGCGCCAGATACTCGAGGATCTCTTCGCGGCGCTCGGCCAGTTCCGCGTAGTGGCGCACGCTCGCCAGATAGAGCCCGGGATCCTCGATGCCGACTATCTTCATCGGGTGGTCGGAGACGAGGTTCAGGTATTCCTCGCCGGTGATGCGCCCGCTCACGAGATAACTTTTGGCCAGCTTCTTCCAGACCTCGGGCGGCGCGATCTTTTTGACGGAGGTCAGCGAGCAGTCGCGCGCGCCGCCTTCGGAGAGAACGAGGCGCACGCCGTAACGCGTCATGATGCGGTCGAGCGCCTCGGCGAGATTCTGCTGCCCGCTCAAGTTCGAGTGGGCATCCTGGACGTGGAGGATGAGACGGCCCGACGGGCCGCGGTGAAGTTCTTTCAGGGTGACGAAATCCAGCGGCGCCTCGAAGCGCGAAGGATCGGCGGCCAACGCTTCGATCGGAGAGAGCGTCGCCCCGGACGGCGCGGGCGCGGCCCACACCACGTCAGATACCGCGAACGCGAAAGCAAGCGCCGCGGCCGTGATCCTCACACCGGTTCTGTTCTTAGACATAGTCATGATTATCAGAAGTGACGAGGCTCCCGCCTATGCAATTCTTACTGAAAGTATACATTAATTATCAATTCTAAAACAAATCCGGGGACGAAGGAAGAGAGGCTACAACCTCAATGAAGACAATGGATTAGAGAGCACGTCAGAATTATGTAACTTGAAAAACCAGGTAATGTATAACGAGGGGGGGAAAAGCTTTGAAGCGTTACTCTTTACGCTTCTTAACTTTCTTGGGCATGGTAGCGGCGCGTTCATAACTTTCTTGATCGCGGCCTCCATGCTTGGAATGTATTGACTAGTTCATAGACCGCCTTCTTTGGTTCTCTCGTGTAAGACAATTGCTAGCCTTAACAAATGTTGGACAGCTTCATTACGATAAGCAATATCTCGATTTGTGATCGCCAGAACATAGACCTCTTTGTATTTGTGATTTATCGAATACACAAGACGATACTTACCGAAACGAATCTTCCATAACTTTCTAATCGTTCCCCTCAGAGGCTGACCTACAAAATGCGGTAATTGCGTAAGTCTCTGCCCAACCTTCTCTATGATTGTTTCAGCAACATCTTCTGGGACAGCCTCTAAGTCTTCTCTAGAATCAGCAGACCACAATACTTGATACTCTATTTTTCTTTCTTGCGATTCTTGTTCCATTTAATCATTTCCTTAGTTGTCATTGCGTCATCTCGACTAAATGACTCAAGCCTTTTTGCAGCAACTTCGGATAACGTTAAATCTTCCGCAAGTTCAAGTGCAGAAGTAACTAGCTTATTAATGAGCTGAGACATTGGAATTTTCTCAGCCTTCGATATAGCAGCGAGGGCCTGATATATGTCAGCCTCAAATGGCACCGCCACCCTCTGCATCGTAGTTGGCATTTTCTGCTCTCCCCTTTTGGAACTACACTTCATAAGAAGTGTACCAGAAGTGTAACACTTAGTCAATGGCAATTTATTGACAAATTGTTACTGATAATGGATAATTCAACTAAGAATTGAAGAAATACCCTCGACCAGATTTGAACTGGTAACCTCCATCTCCGCAAGAGTGGCGCTCTAACCAATTGAGCTACGAGGGCGTCCTTCTAAAACCCCGGTCTCCTCCAAGATCGGGGTTTTCTATTTCTCTACCCATTTCAAAGAGCTGTCTGCAGTGTACCAAAGGTGTTACACCTTGTCAAGCACAATCTTTTTGGTCTTCTTACTTACCTGACCTGCTCTCACTGGTTTTTCAAGTGTCATCCCTCGGATCAGGGAGAGAAAATCAGCCGACGCGAAAAACGTTCTTACAGAATGCCGTTTCGCGCGCCGTGAAAGAGGTATTGCTGGACGTAGCCGGCGAGCGCTCCCCATCTGCGCGCGGCCGCGCGGCGCACGCGCTCTTCCGAGACACGGCGGCCTCGAAAGTAGAGCTTTCGCATCACGCGCAGGATCCAGACGTCCACCGGAAAAGCCTCAACCTTTTGAAAACCGTACAACAGCACGCAGTCGGCGACCTTCGGGCCGATGCCGGGAAAAGCGATCACGCGCGCGACAGCTTCCTCGTAAGAGGCCTCGCGGATCGCGTCGAGCGTGCCGGGACTCGAGGCGACGAAGAGCGCCGTGCGCTGGAGGAACGGCGCGCGGTAGCCCAGGCCCAGTTCGCGAAGCGTTCTTTCATGGCAGCGCGCGATCTGTGAAGCTGCGGGGAACGCGTTGGTCCCGGGGCTCAGCTTCGCGGAAAGATTGCGCCAAATTCCCTGGATGCGTTTGACGTTGTTGTTGGAGGAGAGAATGAAGCACGCCAGCGCTTCCCACGGGTCCTGTTGAATGAGCCGGAGACCTCTGAACTTCTCAAGCGCGGGCTTGAGCACGGCGTCCGTTTCCAGATGAGCATAAACGGGCGAAAGGTCCCGGTCGAGATCGAAGTACTCACGGACCTGGCGTTCGGAAGGGAGCGTTCGGCCTTGAACGACGAGCGTCTCCCCTTCCCGTCGGAGCGTCACTTTCTTCCCGCGAAGGAAACCGCGAAAAGAGGCATCCGGCAACCGCTCGAACCCGAACACCTGCCCCGATTCTAGGGTGGCTTGGAGGTTAAAATCCAATACAGAGAACCGAATCATAAATTCCTAAAAATAAAACAAAAGCAGTAATTAGGAAGGTGATTAAGTTGTGGCGAGAGACTTGCGGGGGATTGTGGAAGCGATATCTTTCAGTGCCTTCTTGAGTAAAAGTTCGATCTTATTGACCCGAATGATTTCGACACCGATAATCTCATCATTCTTACCATAGTCCACGCTAAGAGAGTCGTTCAGCCGCTCCGTATGCAATACCTCATCATCGGAGATCTTGAAATAAACGGCCCTTGCCTCTTTATCGATCGAGACATTAATGGGGGTCTTACCGCCCAGGAGTTTGTTAATGTTCAAATAAGTCATTTCTTACCACACTCTCCAACCGTTATCACTACTAACACACTCTTTTTGTGCTCCACTACTACGAAGTAATAACTTCCGTCGCGATCTTTTCTGAATTCCTGCGTGTTATCTGGGGCCCTATTAAGGGCAACATTATGGGTCTTGATTATATCGACGACCCATTCCCGCGTAAGGCCCCTTTGCTTAATTCTATCTAGGGCATGTCTTGTGAAAACAATCTTTTTCTTCATAAATTATACCATATCACTAATCGTAACCGCTTGGAAAGAAAAGGCAAGACCCCCACTCACCCCGGTAGACAAAAGAAGGGCGGTGCCTTTTTAAGGACCTCGCAGAACGCGCCGCCGGGCAAACGCTCGAACCCGAACACCTGCCCGGACTCCAGCGTCGCTTTCAAATTGAAATCGAAAACAGGCTGTATTAGCTGATTAACCATTAAGTAAGAATTACGTGCGTCTACGGTAATTTCATAATAAAGGTGCGAATTGCACTACATAGGAAATTCATAAATTTTAATTGACAAACCCTCTACCCTTGACCATAATTACCTTCTAGCTTTCTATTGCTTATTTTTAATAAAAGTTATATACTTTTAATAAAGATTTAAGGTCCATCTGATCTTAAATACGCTAAGCCTCTAAGACGAAAGTCTGCCCCTCAGTAAGGGTCGCTGAGCGTATTTCCCCCCGACAGTGAAAATTGTCGGGGGGTTTTATTTTGATCAGAAAAGTAAAGTGCCCTTGGTGAATACCAATCACCAAGGGCACTTTTACTGATATAACGCGCCCGGCAGGAGTCGAACCTGCATCTGCCCCTCAGTAAGGGTCACGGTTTTCAAGACCGCTGCTTTATCCAATTAAGCTACGGGCGCAAACTAAGTGCCTGCCCCAATTAAAATGCCCTTATGAGAGCGGCTGATCGTTCAGCATCCCCTCAAAAGGGCATCCGGGCTTTCGAGATTAAGGTTGTCCGTCGCTTAGACCGGCCGTCCTCCTTCTCTTAGCACTCTCATAGGGAGTATGCTAACAGCTTGCAAATTAAATGTCAAGCACGTCTATGGTAATTTGAGCGTTTTTAATCATTACCACGCTGGGTTGTTGTCCACTTCCGGTGTGGGTGTGACGCTAGACGGGGCGCCCCGGCGGCGCACAGTCTGCCGAAGGACAGACGAGCACCGCTGGGGCTGTCGAGCGGCAGGACCCGCCAAATTCGTCATGAGCACCCCATCGAGTTGCCGCAGTTGAGGCACTTGTAGCAGGCGCCGTTGCGGACGGTGACATGGCCGCAGAGCGAGCAGAACGGCGCGTCACCCATCATCGTGTTCAGGTGCTCGCTCAAAGATCCGCCGGGGGTCTTCTCCGCCGGAGGCTCCACCGCGCGCACCTGCGCCTGCGGCGGCTCGACGGCGGGGGCGGCGTGAGCGGCCTCGCCGCGCGGGGGCCGCGGGTTCACCGGCGTGGACTTGGCGTGCGCCGAAGGCGGCAGCGTCGGATCGGTCGAAGCGCCGATCGGCGGCACCTGCACCAGGTCGTGCCGGCCCAGGTACTCCATCGCCAGGAGCCGGAAGATGTAATCCACGATCGAAGTGGCGAACTTGATGTTCGGATGGTCCACCGGTCCCGACGGCTCGAAGCGCGTGAACGTGAAGACGTCCACGTACTCCTGCAGCGGCACGCCGTACTGCAGGCCCAGCGACACCGCGATCGCGAAGCAGTTCATCATGCTCCGGTACGCGGCGCCCTCCTTGTGCATGTCGATGAACATCTCGCCCATCGTGCCGTTCTCGTATTCGCCGGTGCGCACGTACACCTTGTGCCCGCCGATGCGCGCCTCCTGCGTGATGCCCGCGCGCTTCTTGGGCAGCCGGTTGCGGCGCGGCCCGGCGTCGGTGTGAGTCTCGGTTTCAACGCCGAGGGTCTTGGTGGAACCCGCCGAGTTGAGCGGCTGCGAGAGTTTGCAGCCGTCGCGGTAGAGCGCCACGGCCTTGAGACCCAGCTTCCAGCTCTCGACGTAGATCTTCTCGATGTCCTCCACCGTGACCTCGTTGGGGAGGTTCACGGTCTTGGAGATCGCGCCCGAGATGAACGGCTGCGCGGCCGCCATCATGCGCACGTGCCCCATCGGGGCGATGAAGCGCTTGCCGTACTTGCCGCACTTGTTCGCGCAGTCGAACACCGGCAGGTGCTCGGGCTTGAGCCCCGGCGCGCCCTCCACCGTCATGCGGCCCGAGATCACGTCACTGGCCTCGGCGATCTGCTTCTGACTGAAGCCGAGCGCCTCGAGCATGTTGAAATCCGGCGCCGAGTACTGCTCCTCCTTGAAGCCGAGGCGCTTGAGCGTCTCGTCGCCGAGCGCCCAGCGCGCGAACGCGAACGGCAGTTCGAAGACCCCGGGGATCTGGGCCTCGATCTTCTCAAGGTCCTCGTCGGTGAAACCGCGCTCCTTGAGCGTCGCCGTGTTGATGTGCGGCGCGCCGTCGAGCGTCATCGTGCCGTTCACGAAGGTCAGGATGTCCCGCACCTGGTCTTCGCGGTAGCCGAGATTGGTCAGCGCGCGCGCGACCGACTGGTTGACGATCTTGAAGTACCCGCCGCCGGCCAGCTTCTTGAACTTCACGAGCGAGAAGTCAGGCTCGATGCCGGTGGTGTCGCAGTCCATCAGGAGCCCGATCGTCCCGGTCGGCGCGATCACCGTGGCCTGGGCGTTGCGGACGCCGTACTTCTGGCAGAGCCGCACGGTCTCGTCCCAATCCTCGCGCGCGGCGGCTAATAAATCCGGCGGGCAGAGCTTCTCGTTGATCTTGTAGGCGGCGTCGCGGTGCTTGCGCATCACGTGGTTGGTGGGCTCGACGTTCTTCGCGTAGCCGGGGAACGGTCCCTTGTGGCGCGCGATCTCGGCCGAGGTGCGGTAGGCATGCCCGGTCATGATCGCGGTGAGGGCCGAGCAGATCGCGGTGCCCCTCTCCGAGTCGTACGGGATGCCTTTGACCATCAGCATCGTCCCGAGATTGGCGTAGCCCAGGCCGAGCGGACGGTAGTCGTGGCTGTTCTGCGCGATCCCTTGGGTCGGGTACGACGAGTAATCGACGAGGATCTCCTGCGCCGTGATGAAGACCGCGCAGGCGTGCCGGAACCCCTGGATGTCGAAACTGCCGTCGTCGTTCAGGAACTTCATCAGGTTGATCGACGCCAGATTGCACGCCGAGTCGTCGAGGAACATGTACTCGGAGCACGGGTTCGACGCGTGGATGCGGTCGGTGTTCGCCGAGGTGTGCCAGTCGTTGATCGTCGTGTCGAACTGCACGCCAGGATCGGCGCAGGCCCAGGCCGCGTAGGCGATCTGGTGCCAGAGGTCACGCGCCTCGTAGGTGTCGCCGACGGCGCCGGTGGTGCGGAACTTCGTCTGCCATTGGCCGCCGTCGAGCACCGCTTTCATGAACTCGTCGGTCACGCGCACCGAGTTGTTCGAATTCTGCCCGCCAACGGTCTTATAGGCTTCGCCGTTGAAGTCGGAAGGATACCCCGCCGCGATCAGCGCGGCGACCTTCTTCTCCTCGCGCACCTTCCAGTTGATGAAGTCCGCGATCTCCGGATGGTCCATGTCGAGGCAGACCATCTTCGCCGCGCGGCGCGTGGTGCCGCCGGATTTCGTGGCCCCGGCGCCCTTGTCGAGCACGTCGAGGAACGACATGAGCCCCGACGAGGTGCCGCCGCCCGAGAGCTTCTCCTGGCGGCCGCGGATCTTGGAGAAATTCGTCCCGGTGCCCGAGCCGAATTTGAAGAGACGCGCCTCGTTCTTCACCAGATCGAAGATCGACATCAGGTCATCCTCGACCCGCTGGATGAAGCAGGCCGAGCACTGCGGACGGGAATAGGAATCCTTCGTGAGGTTCGTATGCTCCTTGCGGGCGTCCCAGTAAAAACTGCCGCCCGAACCCGTGCGGATGCCGTAGGCTTCCGCCAGGCCGCAGTTGAACCACACCGGGGAATTGAAAGCACCGCGCTGGGTGACCAGGAGATACGCCAGCTCCTGCTCGAACGCCTCGGCGTCCTCCGGCGAGGCGAAATACCCGCCGAACTCCTCTCCGGCGTGGCGGATCGCATGCGAGATCCGGTGCACCACCTGCCGCACGCTCGCTTCGTGGCCCGTGCCGGCCACTCCCGCCTTGCGGAAATACTTGGAGACGACGATGTCGGTCGCCAGCTGCGACCACGTCTTCGGCACCTCGGCGTTGTCCATCTTGAAGACCACCGAACCGTCGGTGTTCGTGATGGCCGAACCGCGCTTCTCGTAGGTGACCGCGTCGAGGGCGTCCTGGCCGGGCTTGGTGAACCGGCGCGGGATCCGCATGCCCTTCATGTCGCCGGTCTGGGCCGTGGTACCGTTGGACACGATGCCCTTCACCTTGGAAGCGTTCTGCATGATCTGATCTCCTGGCTGTGCTACGGTTGGGACGGACGATCCGATATCGATTTTAAAAAACTTTGTTGTTGCCCGAGACGAAAAAACGGAGTATCGTGGGGATGTCGCCGACGATACTGCCGTTTCGATTCTTCCCTTCGTAACCTTACCTTCAGTCTAAAACCTCCCTTGTGGTCTGTCAAGGATTTTCTGCCAAAAACCACAATATTTTGTGTATTTTTAACATTTTTGGCCTTTTCGAGGGAAGCGGCTGACGGCCTTTCAGGTTGATTTGGACGGCCCATACCTGCTAGAATCGGTCCAAGAAGTTCCACTTTCATAAGGAGAACCGTATGCCTGACGCCATGTCCTTGGACGTGCACACGATCCACCTGTTCATCTTCCGCTGGGTCCACTTCATCGCGGGGATCATCTGGATCGGCCACCTCTACTTCTTCAACTTCGTGAACGTGCCGTTCCTGAAGACGCTCGACGGCCCCACGAAGAAGGTGGTCGTCCCGCAACTGGCGCCGCGCGCCCTCTTCTGGTTCCGCTGGGGCGCCATGATCACGTTCGTCACGGGTTGGGGTTACGCGATCTGGAAGGTCTTCATCGCGACCGACGCGGGGCTGACCGGCACGGGGGGCCTCCTGACCTCGGTCTGGGGCCGCTGGATCTCGCTTGGCGGGCTGCTGGGCACGATCATGTGGTTCAACGTCTGGTTCATCATCTGGCCCGCGCAGAAGAAGATCATCGCCTGGACCAAGAAGGGCGAGGCTCCTCCCGAGATGGCGGGCCTGGCGCGCGGCGCGTACCTGGCTTCGAGGACGAACACCTATCTTTCGGTGCCGCTTCTCTGGTGCATGGGCGCGGCCAGCCACTTCCCGATCTTCAACCCGCTGTGGGTGGGGATCATGATCGCCGCCAGCGTTTTCATCACCTGGCATCTGATCGAGAAGGTCTCGCCGAAAGCGGGAGCGAACTTCGAGGGCTAAAAATCCCTTAGTAACTGGTAAATGGCGCTTGGTAATTGTAGGTGTGAGCAGGTTCGGTAACTGGTAACTAAAACGGTGTGGGTGGGCTCTGGATCAAGAACCCTCTCACACCGTTTCATTTACCAATTACCAGTTACCCATATCAGGTGGTGTAGTCGAAAGAGGCTTCGGCTGTCCCGCCCGCCGTGACCGTCACCTTCGCAGCGCGCTCGCCCAGCTTCTCGTGCCACACCGCCACTTCGAACTCTCCGGGCGGCAGGCCTTTCAGCGCAAACGCGCCGTCCTCGCCCGTCACCGCGAAATACGGATGCGGCAGGACCCCCACGTAGCCGAGCATCCAGGGGTGCACGTCGCACTTCATCGACACCATCACTTCGGCGTCGGTGAACTTGCGCGTCTGTTTCATCCCCTGGAACGGCAGGCCGATGTTGAACGGCTTGTTGGCCTTGCCGTACGCGTGCATGTTGTGCAGGGTCGGGTCGCTGTTGAGGAGCGTCACGGCCTGGCCGGTCTGCACGCCCAGCACGTGCGGCACGTAGAGACACCCTTTATTGTCGATCGCCGCGGCTTGAGCCGGCGGATCGAAGCGGTAGCCTTCGAGCCCCGACTTCACGTAAACGAACGCGTTCTTCAGCGCGCCGTCCTTGACGAGCAATTCCTCGCTCGAAACCTCGCCGCCCGGATGCATCGCGGAGCATTCGGGATTGCCCTTCATCGGCAGGATCTGCGCTACCGGGACCTCGCCGCGATACGTGACCTTGCCGGTCACGGAACCCGCGTTCGACGGGTCCACCGCCTTGACGGCGGAGACCGGCACGGACGCGGCGGAAGCCGCGGACGGCGTCTGCGCCGCCTGCGTCCCGTCGCTCTTGGGAGCGCAGCCCGCGGCCGCCAGCGCAAACAGGGCTAAGATGAAAAAGTGACGCATAAGAACCTCCGTGAGCGAACCTTCTGAACCTGCTCGGTGATTGGTGACTGGTGATTGGTAACTAAAACGGTGTAAGTGGGTTTTTAATCACCGATCACAACCCCTTCCTACAGCTTCGATCACCGATCACCGAACCTATCCACACCGTTTTAATTACCAGTTACCGAACCCTTTTACACCCACAATTACCGGTTATCGTTTAGACGTTCACTCGACCCGGATCGTCAGGATCAGGTCCCCGGGGTGATGGCAGGCCGGGCAATCGGCGCCCTGCCGGGCCAGACGGAGCTTCTGTCCGCTCTTGATGCCGGCGGGGATCTTGACCGTGATCCGCCTGCCCTCGCGGGTGGTAAAACTCACTTCGCCGCCTTTCTGGGCGCGGCTCTTCGGGACCCGCAGCGTCGCGGCCAGATCGGAGACGGGCTCTTCTTCCTCCGGCGCGGCGAACTCCCCGCTCATCTCCTGCGCACCGAACAGATCCCCGAACACGTCCGCGAACCCGTGTGCCGAACCACCCCGGCTGAAATGCACCCGGCCGCCCTGCGCGCCGCGGAACGTCCGCAGGATCTCCTCGAAATCGAACCCTTGAGCCCCCTGGAAACCCTGGGTCCCCCCGGCGCCTCCCTGGGGACCCGCGCTCTTGTAAGCGTCGTACTCCCGGCGCTTCTTGGCGTCACTCAAGACGTAATAGGCTTCGGAGATCTCCTTAAACCGTTCCTCGGCGGCCTTGTTGCCGGGATTGGCGTCGGGATGGTGCTTCTTGGCCAGGTCCCGGTAAGCCTTCTTGAGATCGCCGGGTGAAGCGTTCTCCCGGACACCCAGGACCTTGTAATAATCTTTAGGGTTCGCCATGTAACGGGAGAGGGGCGCGCGCCTACTCGAGCTTCTGGTTGGCCGCGTTGAAACCGTCGATGTACTGCTGGATGGTCTGGTTGGCCCGGTAGACATCGAGGATGCGCTTTTTCTTCCGCGTGAAAGCGTCCACCAGGCCGGGATCGAGGTGGTTGCCCGCGAGGCTCTTGATGTGCTTGAAGGCATCGTCCGTGGTCCACTCGCTCTTGTAACAACGTTTCGAGACGAGCGCGTCGAAGATGTCCACCACCGAGATGATCCGGCCGAACAGCGGGATCATGTTCCCCTTCGTGCCGTTCGGGTAACCGGTGCCGTCGAAACGCTCGTGGTGCGAGATCGCGATGTCGGCGACGGCTTTGAGCAGCGGGGTCGAGGAGTTGTGGAACATCCGCCACCCGATCACCGTGTGCTGCTTCATCAGTTCCCATTCGTCGGGGTCGAGCTTGCCGGGCTTCTGGAGGATCCGGTCGGGGATGCCGATCTTGCCGATGTCGTGCATCGGGCTGGCGTAGCGCAGGGTCTCCAGGTCATCGGCCGACAGGCCGAGCGCCGCGCCCAGCTCCGTCGAATAGTCGCTGATACGCAGGATGTGATTGCCGGTGTCGGGGTCCTTGTACTCGGCGGCGATCGCCAGGTTCAGGATGAGCTCGATGTGCGACTCGCGGATCTGGCGGTTGACCTCTTCGAGGTCGCCGACCGCGCGCTGGAGCTTGTTCAAATCGACCGCCGGCAGGCACGCCACGGACGAGGAGGTCTTCTTCCTCTTCGCGCGCGCGGGCCGGCGGGCCGCCATGGGACTTAGCGCGCCACCCGGGCTTTGACCTGCACCTTGTCGCGGCCGCCGTAACGCGAGAACCACGGCCTGGCGCCGCCCTCCAGGACCTTGTTCAGGGCCTGGATATTCTTCACGCCGCGGTCGAGCATCCACGCCTCGAGGGCCTGGGCGCCCTCCTTGGCGTACACCGGGATGCCGTCCTTCCAGGTCGCGCGGCCGCAGAGGACACCCGCGAAATCCACGCCGGCCTCGATGGCCAGCTGAAGGTTCTCACGGAAGATCTCGTCGGAAACACCGGCCGAGAGGTAGATGAAGGGCTTCGACATGCACTTGTCCTGGCGCTTGAAGATGGCCTTGGCCTCGTTCCAGTCATAGGCCTGCTGGGTGCCGTTGTAGGCCTTCGAGCCCTTCAGGTACTTCACGTCGATGGGGATCTCGACCTTGAGGACGTCGACCTTGTACTTGTCCTTGGCGAACTCCTCCATGCTCTTGATCACGATGTCGGGCTTCTTCTTGGCGTACTCGAGGGTGTCGGTGGTGGCGGCCTTCGGGTCGTAGCCGACAAACTCGAGGAAGAACGCGATGTCCTCCTCCTCACATTCCCGGCCGATACGCTCCATGATCTCCTGCTTCTTGGCGTTGACCTTGGGCTCGTCGAACGGCGTGTAATAAAGGAGCACCTTCACGCAGTCGGCGCCCTCCTGGCGCAGGCGCTTGGCCGAATAGCCGTCGAGGAAGTCGGGGATGCGCCCTTCCATCGTGGCGTCGTAGCCGGTCTTTTCGTAGGCCAGGAGGAGCCCCGCGTTCTTGGAGCGCTGCTTCGAGGCCGGCAGACCGAACTCGGGATCGAGCAGGATCGCGCTGGCGTAAGGGGTGAGGACCTTGGTGACGATGGCCTTGAACTCCTCCATCATCTGACGGGTGATATCCTTGTCACTGACACCCTTGGCCTTGGCGATGGACTTCTGCAGGGAGCCGCGCTGGTCCATGGCCGCGGCGGTGATGACGCCCTGCTTGTTGGAGACGTTCTCTAAACTTTTGAGCTTACCTTCGGTGATCGTGACCACGATGGACTCCTCTAGAGATGTGACGGATCGTTTGGCTATAACCAGTTTATTTTACTAAACTTCGGTGGAACTTCAACGATTTTATGGCGGCGAAAAAAGCTAGACGCTGAAGCGGAAATGCATGATGTCGCCGTCCTGCACGACGTATTCCTTGCCCTCCACGCGGAAGCGCCCGGCCACGCGGACCCCCGCCTCGCCCTTGTGCTTGATGAAATCGTCGTAGGCCATGACCTCGGCCCGGATGAAGCCCTTCTCGAAGTCGGAATGGATCTTGCCGGCGGCCTTGGGGGCGGTGGCGCCCTTTTCGACGGTCCAGGCGCGGTTCTCGGTCTCGCCGACGGTGAAAAAGGTCTGCAGGCCCAGCAGCCTGTGCCCTTCCCGGACGAGCCGGTCGAGGCCCGACTCCTCGAGCCCCATCGCCGCGAGGAATTCCCCCCGCTCGGTCGGCTCCAGGCGCGAGATGTCCTCCTCGACCTTGCCGCTCACGACGATCATCGCGGCCCCTTCCTCAGCGGCTTTCTTGCGGACCGCGGCCACGTGGGGATTGTCGGGCTTCCCGATCTCCTCTTCGGCGACGTTCGCGACGTAGAGCACCGGCTTTTCAGTCAGGAAACGAACGTCCTTGAGAGCCGCTCGCTCGTCGTCGCTCGCCGTCACCTCGCGCGCGGCTTGGCCGTCGTTGAACGCTTTCTCATAACGCCCGAGCACGTCCATCGCCTGCTTGGCGGTCTTGTCGCCGGCGCGGACGGCCTTCTCGAGCCGCGTCTTGTGCTTGGAGAGCGCTTCGAGGTCCTTCAGGATGAGCTCGGTCTTCACGACCTCGATGTCGCGCAGCGCGTCGACCGTTCCGGAAACGTGCACGATGTCCGTGCCCTCGAAACAGCGCACCACCTGGATGATCGCGTCGACCTCGGCGATGTGGGAGAGGAACTGGTTGCCCAGGCCCTCCCCCTGGCTGGCGCCCTTCACGATCCCCGCGATGTCGACGACCTCGAGATTGGTCAGGATCACCTTCTTCGTCGGGACGATCCCGGTGAGCGCCTCGAGGCGCTTGTCCGGCACCGGCACGATCCCGACGTTCGGGTCGATCGTCGCGAACGGGTAATTGGCCGCCAACGCCTGCGCGCGCGTGAGCGCGTTGAAGAGGGTGGATTTGCCGACGTTGGGCAGGCCCACGATGCCGCACTTGAAGCCCATGCCGTCCCCTTAGCGCGAGGCCAGCACGGCGGGCCGCGCGGGCTTGACGAGCGTATTGAAAACGTCCTCGCCGGTCCCCTGCTCGGGGAGGTTGCTCTTGGCGCGCGCGAGCATCTTCACGAACGGCCCCTCGAGGTCCTTCGAGTAGTGCGGCTGGACGAGCTCGAGCGCCCGGAGCGCGAACTTCATCACCTGCACCGGCTCGATCCCGGAGATGTCGTCGAAGAACCAGCCGCAGCTGGTGTACATGAACAGCGAGAACTTTTCCGCCTCCAGAAGCTCCCAGATCCGCCGCTCGTCCTCGGGCGACGGCGCGCGGCGGGTCTGCCGCGCCAGGAACGCGCGGCGCGAGGCCATCGACGGGTCGAGCATCACCGAGATGTAGTCGTTGCGCGCCTGCCAGGGATCCTTGAACCAGCGGTCGGCCTGCCTCTCGTAGACCTCGTCGATCGCCTCTTTCAGGAAATCGAAAGCATCCCGCAGGACGGTGCGCCATTTCTGGTTCCATCCGGGCGCCTGGTTGATGCGGCAGCCGCAGTCCGCGCGCCAGCGCTCCACGCCGTGCGCGCAGCTCCAGGAGCTCGCCTCGTGGATGTCCACCTCCAGGCGGGAGCCGAAACGGTCGAGGAACTCGGCGAAGTTCGTCAGGCGCGCCAGGCGGTGGTCGCTGATCTTCTTCAGGCCGTAGGAAATGGCCATCTCGCCGAGCGCGTGGTGGTGCCCGAAACTCTCGCCGTCGGTGGCGGTCGAGACCAGCTGTTCCTTGTCCCGGTGGCTGAACGCGTTCAGGAGGCGCTGGACGAGCTGGTCGCCGTTGAAAAGCAACCCCTGGAACGCGATCGCGCGCGAGATCGGCGCGTCGTAGAAAAAGATGTGGAACTGCTTGCCCTGGTCCAGCAGGATCCGGTAGGGATAGCGCGGGTCGATCGCCTCGTGATGCACGTAATGCCAGCGCGACCCGAAGCCGACCTGCCGCACACGCCGCGCCTGGTGGGGCGCCAGCACCGTGTAGAGGATGCCGTTCTCGGCCATCAGTTTCAGCGTCTCGCGGTCCACCGCGGCTTCGGAGAGCCACATCCCCTCGGGCTTGCGCCCGTAATGGAACTCGAAATCGCGCGCGCCCCAGACGATCTGGGTGATCTTGTCGCGGCGCGAGGCCAGCGGCATGATCACATGATTGTAGACCTGCGCCATCGCGTTGCCGTGCCCGCCGCGCTGGCCCACACTGCGCTTGTCCGCCTCGAGGATCGCGCGGTAGGTCGCCGGCATCCTGCGGCGCATCCAGGAAAGGAGCGTCGGGCCGATGTCGAAACTGATGTTCTCGTAGTTGTTGACCTTGTGCGCGACGTTGCCGCGCGGATCGAGGATGCGAGCCTGGGTGTTGGCCTCGTAGCACTCCTTGGCGATGCGCTCGTTCCAGTCGTGGAACGGCTTGGCGGAATCCTCGGCGTCGACCTCCCCGGTCCAGGGGTTCTCGCGCGGCGGCTGGTAAAAATGTCCGTGGATACAGACGAATTTCTTCATGGAAAGCATTTTATCATTGGTAAATGGTAATTGGTAACTGGTAATTAAAACGGTGTGAGCAGGTTCTGGGTCAAGAACCCCCTTACACCGTTTTAGTTACCATTTACCGATCACCGTTCTAGGTCGGTCCATTCGAGCCAGGAGGCCAGCGCCTGACGGCCGTCGTGGTGCCAGCTTAAAGGGGGGTTTTGCATCGCGCCCGCGCGGCAGATGCGGTTGGCCCCCGACCTTGAAAGCGCTTCGGCCAACCGCGCACGTTCCGTGCCGGGCGCCTCGAGAGCGACGGCCTGCAAAGGTTCGCCTTGGGCGCGCAGGACTTCGATCGCGGCCAGCGCCTCCTCGGGGCGCCGGAACGGCCGTACGACCACCGTTCCCTCCCCGCCGGCGAGCGTTCCCTCGCGGTCCAGAACGACAGCCCAGCGGCCCGCGCGAAAAACGAGCGGGCGAAGGGCGGCGGCCCGCAGCGCGCGCACCTCGAGCCGGCGACGCACGAGCTCGATGTTCCGCGCGCGCTCCGCGCCGGCGGCGCGGCCGCCCGACAGGCGGCCGAGGGCCGCCGCGAGCGTTCCGGCGAACACTTCCGGGGCCATGACCCCTCCCCGGCCGACGAAGAACCGCGACGGCGAAAGACAGCCTCCCTGGTCCAACATCCAGACGTCGAGCGCCGCTTTCGCGGCCAGCGCGGCCGACAGGACCGGCGCAGTGAAGAATCCGGCGCTCACCCGGTGGCCGTAGCCCTGGAACGGCGTGCCGCCCGGCACTTTCGCGCGGATCGCCTCGAGCGTGCGGTCCCCGCCGTAGGCCACGACCAAACTCGCGGCGCGCGCCCACGCGGTCCAATCCTCGCCGGGACCCAAGACACGCACCGACGCGGCAAGACCCGGATCGGCCCGGCGCAGCGACTCCAGATACAGCCCCAGCAGTCCCGGATCGCGGCCCGAGAGTTTGACCGCCGAGGCGCTCTTGGCCAGCAGGGACAGGACCACGCCCACGACCGAAGGGTTCGGGACATTGCCCGGCGTGACGTGCAGGACCAGCTCGCGCCCGCGCGCGCGGACGTGCCCCCCGGCGCGCGCCGCGCGGAAACCGTCGAGAACGCGCGGATCCCCGAGCTCGGCGCGCAGGAAGGCCGCGAGTTTCCTCTCGGTCAGTTCGCCGAAGAGCGCGTCGAGCGCGCGTGCGGCCATCGCGCCGGGCCAGCGCGGCTCGAGCCTCCGGAGCGCGCGGCGGCGATACGGGAATTTTGGATCGAGCCAGCGCGACGAGAGCCTCCCGAGGGCGCGCGCGATCGCGCGCACGGGGCGCCGTTCCGGACCGGCCTGCCGCGCGCGCACGAGAGCCGGATAAGCGGCCGGGACGCTCATCGGGCGGTGAGCTCCTCGTACGCCAGAGAACAACCCCGCCGTTCCGAGGCCGGCACGCGGCCGAGAAGCTCGAATCCACCGCCGGGCGCACGCCGGCCCAGGTCCTCGGTGTCCACCGCGATCACCGAACCGCGGTTGGCCAGATCGAAGTGGCGCAGGAGCCCCGTCCGGCCGTGCGGGGCCTCGCGTCCCGTCGCGGGATCGATCACGAGGGTCCTCGTCCAGGCGGGTCCGCGCATCGAACGGCGCCGGGTGGCCGGACGCCCGGCGACCGCGTCGTAGAACTGGCTGGAAAGTTCCGTCATCCCGTACTCGCTCACGCACCAGGCGGACGGGATACCGAGGAGACGCGCGGTCATCCGGTACAGGCGGGTTTTGGAGACCTCGGCCGCGCGTCCTTTGAAACCTCCGGTCTCGAACAGGCGGCTGCCTCGCGGAAGGACGAGCTTCCTGTGATGGGATGCCAGATGGTCGAGGAAAGCTTTGAGCGAGAACGCGGTCGCCAGGAGCATCACGGGCCGCCGTTCGCGTCCGAGGTCGCGCGCGAGCGCGTCGAACAACGACCGCCCGCCGCGGATAGAGTAACGCGCCGCCGCTCTCGAGAAACGGCGCGCCACGACCCCCATCATGTGCGAGAGCGACGAATGCGGCGCCTCGCGCGGCGGGGCGATGAGGATGAAAAAGCGGCAGCTTGCTCCGTCGGGCAGGAGCGCCCGCTCGAACGGCGGGACCAGAGACGCCTCGTAGAGCTTGAGGGTATCGAGAAAATGCCTCCCCCGCGCCGCCGCGGTCGTGCCGCTCGTCCAAAAGACCTTCCGCGCGCGGCTCGCCGGAAAAGCAGCGACTTTCAGTTCCCTGAAACCGGACGCCGGCATCGCGGGGATCCCTCTCCAGTCCCGCACGCGCCCGGAACGGACGCCGCGGCCTTCGCAGAATTTCCGGTAAGCCGGATTGTGCCGGACCTGATGCTCGAAGAGGCGCAGCGCCAGCGCGCCGAACTCGCCGTCCGGCGGGCGGGCGGCCGCATACCGGCCGATGAAGCTTAAGATCGCGCGGTCGAGCGCGCTGGCGCGAGGGTCCATTCCGCTAGGATAACACAGGGGTTACTTCGAGGGATTCTCCGGCGCGGGCAGGGACGCTTCGTACTCGGCAAGCCGTTCCCGGACGATCGCCAGCCGCCGCTCGGCGAATTCCAGCTGGCGTTCGGCCGACTCCACCTCGTGGCGGAACATGGAAAGGCCGATCTGCCTCTTTTCGGACTTGAGATCTTCGACGATCTGGCGGTACATGCGCTCCCGGTCCTTCGGGTCGGCGATCTGGTCGGCGTTCTCGCGGGCTTTCAGAACCTTCGCCTCGAGCGCCTGGATCTCGGCGTCGCGGTTCTCAGCGAAGGCCTTCTCCCTCTCGTTCTGCACGGTCGTGTCCTCGGCCAGGCGGCGCAGGCGCCCGTCCTCCGCGGCGAACACCGGGACGGCCACCGCCAGGAACGCGCCGACCAGGAGCGCCGCCGTCCTCATGGTCCTTAGGCCACGCCGCCGGAAGGCGGGTCGACGAACTCGATGTTGTCGCGGACGTAAACGCGGACATAATCGATGAAATGGTACTGCGGGAAAAGAGTGGTCTTGTCGGGGTCCTTCGGCCAGTTCCCGCCGACGGCGGTGTTGAGGATGATGCGCATCGCCACGTCCGGCACGTTCTTCCTCGTGGAATGGCGCTGCACGCCGTCGACGTACCAGCGGATCTCGTCGGGATCCCATTCCATCGTGAACGTGTGGAAATCCGCCGTGAAGTCCGGTCCCTCGAAACTGCGGCCCTCATGTCGCGGGCCTTCGGGCGCGCGCCAGTGATTGGTCATGTAGATCCGTTTCGGGTCGTGACCGAGAAGCTCCATGATGTCGATCTCGGGCGGCCAGCTGTTGTCGTCGGGCAGAAGCCAGTGCGCGGGCCAGATCCCCCGCCCGCGCGGGAGTTTCGCGCGGACCTCGAAGCGGCCGTAGCGCTGGGAGAAAAGCCCCACCGTTTCGACCAGGCCCGACGTGTACGCGCGCTTGCCGCGCGGCCGGTCCTGGCTGCGCAGGACAAGGGAGCCGTTCTCCAGATAGACGTCCTCGGGAGTGTAGTACTGCTTCTCGTTGTTCTTCTCGAGCGCGGCGTCCTCGGGTCGCCACTTCGTGTGGTCGAGCTCGCGGCCTCCGAACTCATCGTGCCAGACGAGCCGCCAACCGGGCACGTCCGGCGGCTTGTCCGCCGCCCGGGAGCAGGCCGGCAAGGCCAGGAGGGCCCAGGCGGCCAGAACGGCGGCGGCGTTAAACGAGCTTCTTGAGGATCGAATCAAAAGCTTTCACCGCGAACGCGATGTCCGGTTCGCCGATCACCAGCGGCGGCATGATCGAGATGACATTGTGGTCCGGGCCCGAGGGCAGCACGATCAGGCCGTGGCGCAGGGCCTCGAGGACGAACATCTTGGCCTTCGCGGTGGCCGGCGGCGGAAGAGTGAACTTGCGGCTCGTACCGGAATAGCCGGCCGAATAGCCGGTCTCCTGGAATTCGAGACCGATCAGAAGTCCCGCGCCGCGCACGTCGCCGATCAACGGGTATTTCTCCTTCAGCTTCCAGAGCTCCTTGCGGAAGAGATCACCCATCGTCTTCGAGCGCTCGATCAGGCGTTTCGACTCGATCTCGCGGATCACCGCCAGCGCCGCGGCGGCCCCGAGCGGGTGGCCGAGGTACGTGCTCGTGTGGACGGCGTCGCCGCCGGAAGCGCCCCACGAGTACATCACGCGCGGCGAAGCCATGCAGGCCGAGACCGGAAGGCCCCCGCCCATCCCCTTGCCGAGGCAGAGGATGTCGGGCACCACGTCGCTTTTCTGCACCGCGAACCAGAACCCGGTGCGCCCGAAACCGGTCAGCACCTCGTCGGCGATCAGGAGGATCTTGTTCTCGTCGCAGAACACGCGCAGGGCTTTCAGGAAATCCGGCGGCGGCACCATCACGCCGCCGCGTCCCTGGATCGGCTCGAGGATCACCGCGCCCACCGGATGCGCCGAGCGCCGGGCGCGCGACACGAGCGTTCCCATCGCCTTGATCACGGTCTCGGTGGCCTTCGGGCCGTAGCGCCGGGGGTCCGGGAATGGCGCGAACTGCGCGAAGCGCGCCAGCTGTTTCTCGAACGGCTTCCTGAAATCGGCGCGGTGGGTGACGTTCAGCGCGCCGTAGCCCAAGCCGTGATAGGCTCCCTCGAACGCGATGACGCCAGTCTTCTTGGTGTGCATCACGGCGGTCTTCAGGGCCGACTCGACCGCCTCGGACCCGGTCGAGGAGAAGATCGTCTGGCTCAAGTTCCCCGGAGCGAGGTCCGCCAACGCTTTGGCGAGCGCGACCTTCGCCTCGTTCGGGTGGACATCCCCCATTCCGTGGATCATGAGGCGCGCCTGCTCGTGCAGGGTCCGGCGCAGGACCGTCGGAGCGTGGCCGATCCCGCAGACCCCGAACGCGCTCGTCAGGTCGAGAAAGCGATTCCCGTCGACATCCCAGAGGTTGCAACCGGCGCCCTTCTGTAGGAAAACGGGCCAGTGCTCGGACACATAGGTGACGTTCGGCGATTCATAGCGCCGCAGGGCCTCGGCCATCTTCCGGGAACGCGGACCGGGCAGGGCTTTCGCGCGGACCTTCGGCGTGAGGTTCTTCGGGACAACGGGGTCTTTTTTCTTGAAGCCGAAAGCGAAGAGCGGCTTTTTCACGGCGGGTGCGGCGCTGCTGATCATCCCGCCCCCTTTCGAGTTGAAACTCAGGGGCGGCGGGGTCACCCGCGCCCGGCTCCCGCGGGAGCGGACGAGTGTTCGGACTCGAGGAGGCGCTCGGCGTCGAGGGCGGCCATGCAGCCCGAGCCCGCCGCGGTGACGGCCTGGCGGTACTTGTGATCCTGCACATCGCCGCAGGCGAAGACACCGGGCACACTCGTGTGCGTGCCGTCATGGACCTCGATGTAGCCTTTGGCGTCGAGCGCGATCTGGCCCTTGAAAAGCTGGGAGTTGGGCGTGTGCCCGATCGCCATGAACACGCCGTCGCAGCGGCGCTCGCTCTTCTGCCCGGTCTTGAGGTTCTTTAACGTGACGCCGGTGACCTTCTTCTGCGCGGGGTCCTTGATCTCCTCGATCGTCGAGTCCCAGACGAAATCGATCTTCTTGTTGGAATGCGCGCGGTCCTGCATGATCTTGGAGGCGCGCAGCGCGTCGCGCCGGTGGACGATGGTCACGCGCGCGGCGAACTTCGTTAGGAAACTCGCCTCCTCCACCGCCGAATCCCCGCCGCCGACGACCAGGACCTCCTTGCCCTTGAAGAAAAAGCCGTCGCAGGTCGCGCAAGCCGAAACGCCGAAACCCTGAAGGGCCTTCTCGGACGGGATCCCCAGCCAGTTGGCGGAAGCGCCGGTGGCGATGATCACCGCGCGGGCGAAGTGGTCCTTGCCTTCGGATGTCACGCGGAACGGCCGCTTCGAGAAGTCCACGGAATCCACGTCCTGCTGGACCAGGCGCGTGCCGAAACGCGCGGCCTGCTCGCGGAAGAGCTGCATCATCTCGGGCCCCAGGACCCCCTTGGGGAAACCGGGGTAGTTCTCGACATCGGAGGTCAGCATGAGCTGCCCGCCAGGCTGCCCGCCTTTGGCGAGGCCCTCGAAAAGCAACGGGTTCATATTCGCGCGCGCCGCGTAGATCGCCGCGGTGAAACCCGCGGGCCCGGAGCCGATGATGAGGAGATTTTCGACGTTATCCATATCTTTTAATTATAAAGGTTAACGGGTAATTGGTAAATGGTAATTGGTAATTGACGGCAAAAACAAAACCCCCGGCTTCTGCAAACCGGGGGTTTTGTTCCGTTCTTAATTACCAATTACCGTTTACCGGTTACCAGATAGAGGTTTCCGGAGCGTTCAGGCGCCGTCGCTGCCGATCGCCTCGACCGGGCAACCTTCCTTGGCTTCCTTGCAGAGCGCCTCTTCCTCGGGAGTAGCGGGCTGTTTCTTCACGAACGAATAGCCGCCGCTCTGGTTACGGTCAAAATTGCTCGGAGCCGTCTGACGGCAAAGATCGCAGTCGATGCACTGCGTGTCCACGTAGAATGCGCCGCCGGCGTTGTCCGGATACTTGTTCTCTTTATTCGCCATGATCTCCTCCTAGAGGGCTAAAGAATAACAACAAACCGGTGGTGTGTCAATTCAGGGCCGTCAGGGCAGGTCGGTGGACCCCATGAGATACCGGTCGACGGCCTTCGCCGCGCCCCGGCCCTCATTGATCGCCCAGACGACGAGACTTTGTCCGCGCCGCATGTCGCCGGCCGCGAAAACGCCCTTCAGGCTCGTCGCGTACTGGCCGTATTCGGCCTTCGCGTTGGAACGCTCGTCGCGCGCCACTCCCAGACCGCTCAACACCGTGTCCTCGGGCCCCAGGAAACCCATCGCCAGAAGCACGAGCCCCGCCGGGATCACTTTCTCGGTGCCTTGCTTCTCCTTCGGGACGAAGCGCCCGGCCGGGTCCTTCTGCCACTCGATCCCGACAACGTGCACTTCCTTCACGTTCCCCTGGGCATCGCCGACGAAGCGCTTGGCCGTGACGAGATAACTGCGCGGGTCCGCGCCGAAACGGGCCGCAGCCTCTTCCTGGCCGTAATCCATCTTGTAGACCTTCGGCCACTGGGGCCACGGGTTGTCGCTCGCGCGCTCGAGCGGGGGCTTCTGCAGGATCTCGAGCTGGACCAGGCCCGTGCAGCCGTGGCGCATCGAGGTCGCCACGCAGTCGGTGCCGGTATCGCCGCCGCCGATCACGACGACCGGTTTGCCTTCGGCGGAAATAAAAGAAGGGCCGTGTTTGCCGTCCAGGAGCGACTGCGTGTTGGCCTGCAGGAACTCCATCGCGAAATGCACGCCTTTCAAGGAGCGGCCCTCGATCGGCAGATCGCGCGGTTTGGTCGCGCCGCCGCACAGGATCGTCGCGTCGAATTCTTTCAGGAGCTTTTCGGCCGGATAGTTCTTCCCTACTTCGGTGTTCGTGACGAACTGTACGCCCTCCGCGGCCAAAAGGTCCACCCGGCGCTGGACGATCTTCTTGTCGAGCTTGGGGTTCGGGATGCCGTACATGAGGAGCCCTCCGATCCGGTCCGCGCGCTCGAAGACGGTGACCGTGTGCCCGGCCCTGTTCAATTGGGCGGCGGCCGAAAGGCCCGCGGGGCCCGAACCGACGACGGCGACCTTCTTGCCGGTGCGCTTGGCGGGGATCTGGGGCGTCACCCAGCCTTCGTCGAAACCCTTGTCGATGATCGAGGCCTCGATGTTCTTGATCGTGACCGGCGGCTCGGCGATCCCCAGCACGCAGGAACCCTCGCACGGCGCCGGACACACGCGGCCGGTGAACTCGGGGAAATTGTTGGTCATGCTCAAACGGTCGAGCGCCTCGCGCCAGAGACCGCGGTAGACCAGGTCGTTCCATTCGGGGATCAGGTTGTTGACCGGGCATCCGGAGGCCATGCCGGCCAAGAGCGTCCCCGTGTGGCAGAACGGGATGCCGCAGTCCATGCAGCGCGCGCCCTGGGCCTGCAACTTGTCCTCCGGCATGTGGCGGTGGAACTCGTTCCAGTCGCGCACGCGCTCCAGCGGCGGGCGGTCGACGGGCAGCTCGCGCGCGATCTCCTTGAAACCGGTCGGTTTGCCCATGGGCTAGTTCCCCCCGATCCGGGCCAGGTCGCGCGCGTTCTCCTCGAACGCCGCCATGATCGCCTGCTCGCCGGACAAGCCCATGCTCTTCACGCGCTCGAGGGACTGCAGCACGCGCTTGTAGTCCTTCGGGATCACCCGCGCGAATTGGGGCAGGGTCTCGGACCATTTGTCGAGGATGGCCGCGGCGAGCGTGCTGCCGGTGTGCAGTTTGTGGTGCTCGATCATCGAGCGGACCTCTTCGGCCTCCGCCGGATCGGCGATCTTCTCGATGTCGACCATCTGCTTGTTGCAGCGTGTCGGGAACGAGCCGTCGCGGTCGAGGATGTAGGCGATGCCGCCCGACATGCCGGCGGCGAAATTGCGGCCGGCCGGGCCCAGCACCACCACGCGGCCGCCGGTCATGTATTCGCAGCCGTGGTCGCCGACCGACTCGACGACGGCGCTCACGCCGCTGTTGCGGACGCAGAAGCGCTCGCCGGCCATGCCGCGGATGTACGCTTCGCCGCTGGTGGCGCCGTAGAAGGCCACGTTGCCGATCAGGACGTTCTCCTCCGGCTTGAACGTCGAGGCCTTGGGCGGGTAGACGATCAGGCGGCCGCCCGAAAGGCCCTTGCCGAGATAGTCGTTGGCGTCGCCCTCGAGCTCGATCGTGATCCCGCGCGGCACGAACGCCGCCAGGCTCTGGCCCGCCGAACCCGTGAATTTCAGATGGATCGTGTCGTCGGGAAGCCCGTCGGGATGGCGGAGCGTCAGTTCGTTGCCGAGGATCGTGCCCACCACGCGGTTGGTGTTCTTGATGGGCAGTTCGGCTTGCACCTTCCGGCCGCCTTCGAGCGCCGGTTTGCAGAGATCGAGGAGCGTCGTGATGTCGAGCGAACGGTCGAGGCCGTGGTCCTGCTGGATCCGGCAGTAGCGGCCCACGCTCTCGGGCGCAGGAGGCTGATAAAGGATGCTCGAGAAATCCAGGCCCCGGGCTTTCCAGTGCGCGATCGCGCGTCTGGGCTCGAGGCGGTCGGTCCGGCCGATCATCTCGTTCAAGGTCCGGAAGCCCATCTGGGCCATGATCTCGCGGACCTCCTCGGCGATGAAACGCATGAAATGGACCGCGTGCGCGGGATCCCCGGTGAATTTCTTGCGCAGTTCGGGGTCCTGGGTGGCCACGCCCACCGGGCAGGTGTTCAGGTGGCAGACGCGCATCATGATGCACCCGAGGGCCACCAGCGGCGCCGTCGCGAAACCGAATTCCTCCGCGCCCAGAAGCGCGGCGATCACGACGTCGCGGCCGGTCTTGAGCTGTCCGTCGGTCTCCACGGCGATGCGGCTGCGCAGATCGTTGAGGACGAGCGTCTGGTGGGTCTCGGCCAGGCCGAGCTCCCACGGGATACCCGCGTGCTTGATGCTCGAGAGCGGCGAGGCGCCCGTGCCGCCGTCGAAACCGGAGATCAGCACGACGTCCGCGTGGGCCTTGGCCACGCCGGCGGCGACCGTGCCCACTCCGACCTCGGAAACGAGCTTCACGCTGATGCGCGCGCGGCGGTTGGCGTTCTTCAGGTCGTGGATGAGCTCTGCCAGGTCCTCGATCGAATAGATGTCATGGTGCGGCGGCGGCGAGATGAGCCCCACGCCCGGCGTGGAAAGGCGGACCTTCGCGATCCAGGGATAGACCTTGGCGCCCGGCAGCTGCCCGCCCTCGCCCGGCTTGGCGCCCTGCGCCATCTTGATCTGGATCTCCCGGGCCATCGCCAGGTACCGGCTGGTCACCCCGAAGCGGCCCGAAGCCACCTGCTTGATCGCGCTGTTGCGCGAATCGCCGTTCGTATCCGGCACGAAACGCGCCGGGTCCTCGCCGCCTTCGCCGGTGTTGGATTTGCCGCCGATGCGGTTCATCGCGATCGCCAGCGACTCGTGAGCTTCCTTGGATATGGACCCATAGGACATGGCGCCCGTCTTGAAGCGCTTCACGATCGCCTCGACCGGTTCCACCTCCTCGATCGGGACCGGCGTGCCGGCGATCTTGAGCTCCAGGAGGCCGCGCAGAGTGCACCAGTTCTTCGACTGATCGTCCACCGCGCGCGAATACTGCTTGAAGACCGCGTAGTTGGCGGTGCGGACCGCCTGCTGGAGCTTGTGCACGGTGTCCGGATTGAACAGATGGTATTCCCCTTCATGCCGCCATTGGTACTGGCCGCCGGGGTCCAGCGCGAAGCCGTTCACCTGCCGGTCCGGAAAAGCGTGCCGGTGGCGGCGGAGCACTTCCTCGGCGAGAGTCTCCATCCCCACGCCCTCGATGCGCGAAGGCGTCCACGTGAAATAGCGGTCGATCACCGAGCGGTTCAGGCCGATCGCCTCGAAGATCTGCGCGCCGCGGTAGCTCTGGATCGTCGAGATGCCCATCTTCGACATGGTCTTCACGACGCCCTTGGCGACGGCCTTCGCGTAATTCTTCACCGCGTTCTTGTGGTCGATGCTTTTCAGGATCCCCTGCCGGATCATGTCGTCGAGCGTCTCGAGCGCCAGGTACGGGTTCACCGCGCCCGCGCCGTAACCGATCAGGAGCGCGAAGTGGTGCACCTCGCGCGGCTCCCCCGATTCGAGGACCAGGCCCACGCGCGTGCGCGTGCCCTCGCGGATCAGGTGGTGGTGCAGGCCCGAGACCGCCAACAGCGCCGGCACGGCTGCGTGCAGGGTGTCGATGCCCCGGTCGGAGAGGACCAGGAGGTTCACACCGCCGCGGATCGCCTCGTCGGCTTTGCGGTAGATCTCCTCGAGCGTCTTTTCGAGCGTCTTGGACCCGCCGTCGACCGCGTAGAGCATCGAGAGGGTCACCGATTTGAAGTCGGGGCTCTGAATATGCCGCAGTTTCTCGAATTCCTCGTTCGTCAGGATGGGGCTCCTCAGCTTGATCTGCCGGCAGCTGACCGGCTCGGGCTTGAGGAGGTTGCGCTCGGGCCCGATCGTGGTCTCGGTGGACGTGACGATCTCCTCGCGGATGCAGTCGATCGGGGGATTGGTGACCTGCGCGAAGAGCTGTTTGAAATAATTATAAAGGAGTTGCGGACGGTCCGAGAGCACCGCCAGCGGCGTGTCCGTGCCCATCGAGCCGACCGGCTCCACGCCGTGCTGGCCCATCGGCGCCATCAGGATGCGCAGGTCCTCGAACGTGTAACCGAACGCCTGCTGGCGCAGCAGCACCGTCTTGTGATCGGGCTCGTGGACGTGCGGCGCCTCGGGCAGGTCCTCGAGCGGGACGAGGTTCTCCTTGAGCCACTGCCGGTACGGGCGCGCGGCGGCGATGGACGCTTTAAGCTCTTCGTCGGCGACGATCCGGCCCTCGCGCGTGTCGATCAGGAACATGCGGCCCGGCTGGAGTCGCCCTTTCTGGAGCACACGGTCCGGCGGGATGTCCAGCACGCCGACCTCCGAGGCCATCACGACCAGGTCGTCCTTGGTCACGTAGTAGCGCGAGGGACGCAGGCCGTTGCGGTCGAGCACCGCGCCGATCTGCACGCCGTCGGTGAACGCGATCGAGGCGGGACCGTCCCAGGGCTCCATCAGGCAGCTGTGGAATTCGTAAAAAGCCTTCTTCGAGTCGTCCATGCTCTCGTGGTTCGACCACGGCTCGGGGATCATCATCATCATCGCGTGCGCCAGCGACCGGCCCGAGAGCGTGAGGAATTCGAAGCAGTTGTCGAACATCGCCGAGTCGCTGCCGTCCTCGCAGATCACCGGCAGGAGCTTCTTGATGTCGGCGCCGAAGAGATCCGACTCGCACATCGCCTGGCGCGCGTGCATCCAGTTGACGTTGCCGCGCAGCGTGTTGATCTCGCCGTTGTGCGCGATGTAGCGGTTCGGGTGCGCCCTCTCCCAGCTCGGGAACGTGTTGGTGGAAAAACGCGAGTGAACCAGCGCCAGCGCCGACTCCATCGCCGGATCGCGCAGTTCCGGATAGAAGTCCTCCACCTGCTCGCACATCAGCATTCCTTTGTAGACGAGGGTCCGATGCGAGAGGCTCGCGACGTAGAAGCGCTCTCCCCCTTTTCCGCCGGAGGCGGACCCGCCTTCGGCGGGCGGGCGTCCTCCGTAGCGGATCGCGTTCTCGGCGCGGCGGCGGATCACGTAAAGTTTGCGCTCGAACGCCAGGCCGTCGGGGGTGGTCTTCAGTGAGGGGGCGCGGCCGATGAAAGCCTGCCGGACAAAAGGCTCCGACGCCTTCGCGGTGGGCCCGATCATCCGGTTCACCGTGGGGACCGTGCGCCATCCGAGGAACGTCTGCCCCTCCTCGGCTACGATCCGCTCGAAGAGCTTCTCGCACTCGGCGCGCTGGCGCTCGTCGGTGGGCAGGAAGATCATCCCGGCGCCGTACTCGCCCTCGTTCGGAAGACGCACGCCGGCCTGTAAAGCGGCTTTCGAGAGAAAAGCGTGCGGAAGCTGCAGGAGGATCCCCGCGCCGTCACCGGTGTTGGCTTCGGCACCGCAGGCGCCGCGGTGGCGCAGGTTCACCAGGATCTCGAGGGCCTGGCTGATGATCGAATGCGACTTGCGGCCCTTGATGTTGGCGACGAAACCGACACCGCAGCTATCTTTCTCATAGGCGGGGTCGTACAAGCCTTGTTTGGGGGGCGGAACGGACGTGATCATGTCGGCGCTTTATTGTTTGTATGTTTATATTTCAGAGCGCTTTAGTATAGCAACAAGGGGTCCGGGATTTCAACGTGAAAAAGAAGGTCGGTGCAAGCGTGTCTTAATCGGCGCGGCGCGCCAGGACCTCGACGCGCGGAGCGCGCAGGACGCTCGCGTACCCGTCGTCGAGAAAACGCCCGATCTCCGGCAAAAGCTCCTCCCGCGCGCCCACCGACCGCGCGAGCCCGGAGAGTTCCGTGGCGCGCAGCGCCAGAGCGGGCCGCGCATCCCGGCAGGCGGCCAGCGCCTCGGCGCGCCAGGAGGCTTTGGGCCAGGCGTCGGCGACCCGGTGGAAGCGGCCCACCGGCGGGCGGTCACAAACGAAATTAAAGAAGCTCAAGTCCGGATAGGTCAGGAGCCGTTCTCCGGGGCGGGTGCGGCGCGTGACTTCCCCGAAGACCCGCTCGATCTCCAATGCCTGGCTCGGGGGCACCCGGCTTCCGCGAAGGGCGCTCACCCCCGGCTCGCGCAGGCGTTCGGTGCGGGCGAATCCCAGATACGTCGCCGAAACCTCCGGCTTCACCATCTGGTACACGAACCAGTTGCGCAGCCAGCGCCGGCCGTCGAGCCCTTTCGGCAGCAGCGCCGCGTAGAACACCGCTCCCCAGAGGGCCGCCACAGCCACGACGCGACGGAAGGACCCGAGTTCCCCGGAGACGGCGAGCGTGTGGAGCCGGTCGATCAGATGGAAGAAAACGACCGTCGCCGGGCCGAGCGCCACGGCGAACTGCGGCCCCTGCAGGGCGCGGAACGCGAAAACATAAAGCGCCGCCCCGTAAGCCGCCACGGCCGGCAGCAGCGGAACGCCCCGCGTTCGTGTGCGGTCTTCCGGGCTCAAGAATGCCGCCGCATAGACCAGCCCGGGAAAGATCAGCGTGGCGAGGCTTCTTTTTCCCCAGGCCCCGACCGGCTGGATCCAGGCCAGGCGATAACCCGGATCGAAAAGGTCCAGCGAATACGGCGCGAGCGAACCGCTCCAAGCCATCGCGGCGAAGACCGGCAGGAGCGCCCCGGCCAGGCCGGCGGCCCAGGCGCGCGCGCCGGCGGAGCGGTACCGGGCCGGCGCGAACGCGACGGCGGCCGCAACGAGACAGACCGCGCCCGCGTCCGTGCTGTGCAGGAGCGCCAGGGCCGCGGCGCTTCCGGACAGGCACGCCCAGCGCCGCCTGCCGGAGCGCAGATGCAGGAGGAGCGCCAGCAGGAACAGATGCGCGAAGAAAAAACGCAGTCCTCCCCAGTTGACGCTCCAGAACGGATGATGCGCGCCGAGCGCGGCGAGAATGGCGCCGAGCGCCGCGTAGAGCCTGCGCCGGATGAGAAGCCGGGCCAGGACCCAGAGCGCCAGCGCTGAAGCGATGTTGCCCGCCAGGAACAGACCTTTGAGCGTCGCGACCGTCTTGCCGAAGAACAGCATCGCGGCCGCGGGGCCGTAGTAACTGAGCGGTCCGTAAATGAGATGGATGTCGCGGTACGGCGCCGCGCCGCGCAGGATCGCCGCCGCGCCTCCCAGATATTCCCCAAGCTCCGAATAGTCGATGAAACCGTCGGCGAAACGCGGTTCCCAGGTCACCCCGATCAGGAAAGCGGGAAAAATGAGGAGGTCGAAGAACCTCCCGGCGGTCAAGCGGAGCGAAGATCCCGGAACGGGGCGCGGTCGTGTCACCCCGGTATCCTATCCGAAAGGTTTTTGGTTGTAAATCGGCCCCGCGGGTTTAAAATCGCCGCATGGCCCCCGAGAACGGTTCCCCGACAAAGCGCGCGGGCGCGGCGCCGCTGGTCGTCTGCGCGGCGGGCGCGGCCCTTCTGGCCCAGGCGGTCGCGCTGGCCACCCTGCCGGTGGTCTTCGTGAACGACTCCTCGGCCTACCTCGAGCAAACGCACGGGATGGCCGCGCCCGAGGTCCGCGGCGCCGCGGCGGCACAGGAGGCCCCCTCGGACCGCGACATCCTCTACCCGCCCGGCTACCCGCTCTTCCTCGACCTGTGCCGCCTGCCGGCCGGCCGCGGCGGGTGGATGCTCACGACGGTGCTCGCCCAGCATGTCTTGTCCTTCCTGTCGGTCCTCCTGGTCGCGTCGATCGGCGCGGCGGCCGGCCGGCCACGCACGGGGGCCGTCGCCGCGCTCCTCTACGCGCTGTACCTGCCGCGCGTGATCTACGCGCAGGCGATCCTCTCGGAAACGCTTTTCACGTTCCTGCTCTTGGCGGCGATCCGGTTTTTCCCGTCGGCGCGCGTTTCGGGTTCGCGCCGCACGGCGGCGGCGCTGGGCGCCGCGCTCGGCGCGGCGCTCCTCGTCAAACCGGTCGCCGGGATCCTCCTGGTCGTGCTCGCGGCGGCGCTGGCGCTGGACCCGGGAACGCCGCGGGGACGGCGCTCCGCTCTGCTGTGTCTGGCCGCGGCCGCGGGCCTGGCCGCGGGGGCGCTCGCGCACAACGCGGCGGTCTACGGCAAGTGGCGCCTGACGACCTGCGTGGGGCGTCATCTGGCCGACCGTGTTTTCCGGCTCGATCGCCTCGTCGACCGCGGCGACCCCGCCACGCGCGAGGTCCTTGAGCGTCTCGAGTCCAGCGGGCGGCCTTACAAGTTCCCGCATTTCTGGTGGAACTACTGGCACGCGCTCCGCAAGGACGGATCCTCGATCGAACGCGACGACGCGCTGCTCCTGCGCGCGGCCTGGGCGGGGATCGCCTCGGACCCCGCGGCCTACGCGCGCAACACCTTGAAGGGTCTGCGCCTGGTGGTCCGCTCGCCGTGGCAGGAGATCGTGCCCGGGCGCTTCTTCCTCGACCGCGAAGCCTACGCGAACTACCTGACCTACGGTTACCGGCCACCCCCGGACCAAAGTTACCTCTGGCCAGGGATCTACACCGGCCATCGCGCGGCGGTGCGGGCGCTGGATCTTTATCCGCCGCCGCTTCTTCTGGGCAAATTCGGCTCGTGGTGGTTCCGCTTCTTTGGCGCGAAGGAATGGCGCTGGAGAGGACGCGCAGGCGCCGGGCTTCTGGTCGCGGGATGCCTGGCGGGTCTGGTGCTGGCGGGAGGGAACGGCCTGCGGACGGCGGTGGCCGGTGCGGGAGCGACGCTCGTGGCGGTCACGCTCCTCGAGTACCCTTTTCCGCGCTACTTCGAACCGTTCATGCCACTGGCGCTCGTGCTGTGGACCGCGGGCGCGGCGGCCGCTTACGAACGGGTCAGATCTTTAGGACGATCTTCCCGAAGTTCCGCCGGCTCTCCATCCGTCGGTGGGAATCGGCGGCTTCCTTGAGCGGGAAAACCTGATCGACCACAGGCGCGATCACGCCGCGCTCGACAAGCTCCAGTACCTGATGCAGCTCCGCCAGGCTGCCCATGAACGCGCCGAGGATCGAGAACTGCTTGGAATAAAGGGTGCGCAGATCCACTTCGACCTTCGGGCCTGACGTGACACCGCAGACGGCCATGCGCCCCCCGCGCACCATGCACTTGAAATTTCCCGGCCAGGTCTCGGGGCCGATGTGCTCAAAAACCACGTCCACTCCCCTGCCCCCGGTCAGCCGCAGGACCTCCTCGGCGAAGTCCCGGGTCTTGTAGAGGATGACTTCCGCCGCGCCGAGCTTCTTGGCGCGCTCGACCTTTCCGGGATCCCCGGCGGTCGCGTAGACCGTCGCGCCGAGGGACCGCGCGATCTGCACGGCGAAGCTCCCGATCCCGGAACCCGCCGCGTGAACGAGCACGGTCTCGCCGGCTTTTAAAGAAGCACGCGTGACGAGCATGTGCCAGGCCGTGAGGGCCGCCAACGGCACCGAGGCCCACTGCTCGTCGGTGAGCTTGTCCGAAACCGGGACCGCGAAACGCTCGTGCACGGCAACCTTTTCGGCGTAGCCGCCCTGGACCTGCAGGCCCAGGATCCGGAATTCGGGGCAATAGCTGTCGCGGGCGGCGAACGCCTCGGCCAAGTGAACGGGTAACTGTCCCGGCGCGACGATCACGCGCTGGCCCGCTTGGAGATGCCGGACCCCCTTGCCGCATTCGAGGACAACGCCGCAGACGTCCGAGCCCGGGATATGCGGCATCGGGGCGACCACCGGCAGGCCCTGGCGGACCCAGATGTCGAGATGGTTGAGCGCGCAGGCCTTCACGCCGATGAGCACTTCGTCCGGCGCGGGAATGGGGTCCTTGAACGGACCGTACTGCAGGACTTCCGGGCCGCCGTGCTTCTCGAAGAAGACCGCGTTCATAAGCCCGGTCTAGAGGTAGCTTTTGACGAGCTCGACGAGAAGGCGCACGCCGAAACCAGTTGAACCGACGGCGGCGAGCGGTTTGGGATTGTCAGCCCAGGCGGTGCCGGCGACGTCGAGGTGCGCCCAGGCGGACGTGTGGCCGGCGAATTCCTTCAGGAACATCCCCGCGGTGATGGTGCCGGCGTTCTTCTTCGAGATGTTCTGGATGTCCGCGTAGGTCGCCCGGATGGATTCGAAGTATTCGTCCCAGAGCGGCAGTTCCCAGCAGCGCTCGCCGGTCTTCTTGCCCGCCTCGATGAGCGAGCGCACCAGTTCCGGGTCCGTGCCCATGACCCCGCAGGTCAGGTCGCCGAACGTGGCCGCGCAGGCGCCGGTGAGAGTGGCGATGTCCACGATCGCGCGCGGCTTGTAACGCTCGGCGTAGGCCAGCGCGTCGGCCAGGATCAGGCGCCCTTCGGCGTCGGTGTTGAGCACCTCGACCGTTTTCCCGTTCAGGCACCGGATGATGTCGCCGGGGCGCTGCGCGGTGGAACTTGGCATGTTCTCGACGGCAGGCGCCAGCCCCACCACCCGGACCGGCAGCTTCAGGCGGGCGATCACGCGCATCGCGCCGATCACCGCAGCCGCGCCGCTCATATCGAACTTCATCTTGTCCATGTCGCCCGAGGGCTTGATCGAGATGCCGCCGGAATCGAACGTGACGCCCTTGCCCACGAGCACGATCGGCCGCGAACCGGGCTTGGCGCGGTTCTCGAGCGCGATGAAACGCGGCTCGTGGCTCGAGCCCTGCGAGACCGCGAGCACTCCTCCCATCTTGAGCCGCCGGATCGCCGCGCGGTCAAACACACGGCAGATGAGGCCGTGCTGGGAGGCCATTTCGCGCGCGGCGGCGGCCAGGCGCTCGGGCGTCATCACGTTGGCGGGTTCGTTGGCGAGGTCCCGCGCGCAGAGCACCCCTTCCGAAAGGATCTCGGCCGCGGCGATCGCGCGCTTGAGCGCGGGCAGGCGGTGCTTCCCGGCGGTGAGGAGCTCGACCTCGGCCACGCGGGGGGCCGGAGCGGGTTTGGTCTTGTATTTATCGAAGCGGTAATCGGAGAGGCGCAGGCCCTCGACCGCCGCGGCGGCGGCGTCTTCGGGGCCGAAGCCTTCGGCGAAACTGTCGAGCTCGATGCGCAGCGTCTCGTAACGGAAGGTCTTGGCGTGGCCGAGCAGTTTGGCCGCGGCGCGGCGGGTCTTCTCGCGGTCGTATTTTTCCCGGCGGCCCAGGCCGATCAGGAAGACCGATGCCACGCCGTTGGTCCCGAGCGGGATGAAGAAGCTCTCCCCGTTCCTGCCGGAGAACTGTTTGCCGGAGAGCGCCTTCTGGATGCGCTCGCGGGTGACCGTGTCGAGGCTCGAGGCGGCCGCCAGCGGCCGCTTGTCGCCCTCGAAACACCCGACCCCGACGAGGTCGGCGCTTTTCCGGGTCCCGGCCTTGCCGGCGGCGGCGGCGATCCGCACGTGAACGGGCGGCCTTACTCGCCGGCGGACGGGCCGGAGCCCGTGTACTGGATACGGACCTTCAGCGATCCGTTGCGCGAGCGCGGCATGCTCTCGACGAGCGAGAGCGCCCTTTCGCGCGTGATCGAGCGCGGGAACTCGAGCTTGATGGAGAACTCGTGGGAGATCCGCACACCCTGCTTCTTGAGCCCCACGAGCATGCGGCTGAACTCTTTGGCGCCCTCGAGCGACTCGCCTTTCAGCTGCAGCTCGACGGCCTTGATCCCCTTGGTGTCCTTCAAGCGGTCCGCGATGTCGTTCTTCAGCTGGGACGGCAGCACGAAACTTTCGCTTTCGAACACATGGATCATAATGGGCTCCTAAGGGTGGAACGAAAAATCCGTCCGATACGGATGTCGTGAGAGATTATAGACGAAAGCGCGCCGGCCTACAAGCGCGCTTCTTTTATTTTCAGGAATGGATGGGTTCGGGGGTCAGGAGCGGCGTCAGGTCGCCGACTTCTTTGTAGCCGAGTTTCTTCAGGAAACTCTGCACGAGCTCTTCCTCGAGCGCGGTGCAGCGCTCGTGCTCCATCGTCTGGCAGGCGACCTGCCCGCCCGCGATCATGCCGTGGCCGCCCGCGGTGCCCCGCTTGCCGATCAGGCGCCGCAGGAAACGGCCGGCGTCGCCCTTGGTGTGGGTCGTGCGCACCGACACGACGATCCGGTCCTGGTAACGGCCCAGGCACATCGCCCAGCTCATGCGCTCGCAGCGCAGCATGAAATCGGCGACCAGCGGCACGAAATCGGGGTTCTGGATCTCTCCGAGCGACGTCGTGATCGCGTTCTTGTAGACGAACGAGTGGTGGAGCGCCTTGTTCAGCGTGATGAAGAAATCGCGGGCCAGGCGCGGGTGCACGATGCTCGCCAGGAGCTTCTTGTTACTGCGCGGGAAAAGCGCCAGGTACGCCTCGATGTCCGCCTCGCGCGCCTCGCGGCCCAGGTCCTGGGTCTCCGAGCTGATCCCGTAAGAGAGCGCGGTCGCCAGCGTCGAGGGGATCTCGAGGCCGCTCGCCAGCAGGTACTCGGTCAGGATGGTCGCGGTCGCCCCGTAATCGGTGCGCACGTCGAGGTACGCGGCCTTCGTGGCCTTCCTCAACGAGTGGTGGTCGATCACGATCACCGGGCGGCGGCGGGCGCGGAACGAGCTGTTGCCCGTCATCGGCTGCATGTCGACGAGCGCGAAATCCGTGCCCGCGCGGAAATCCGAGTCCTTCAGCGGCTTCACGTGCAGGCCCAGGAGCCGGATCATCGCGCGGTTCTCCGCGCGGCCGACGATGCCTCCGTACTTCACCGAGGAAGGGATCTTGAAACGGTTCTCGACGATGTAGGCCAGGGCCACCGCGCTCGAGACCGAATCGGGGTCGGGGTTGTCATGGGTCAGGACGATCAGGCGCTTCGAGTCCTTCAGCGCCTCGGCCATCCTGTCGAACGCGCCTTCAGGCGGCGCGGCCAGCGGGGGCATCGGGGTCCCTAGTAGCGCGGGCAGGACGGGTCGACGTCCTGGGACCAGGCGTCGATGCCGCCCGTGAGGTTCTTCACTTTTTTGAATCCGATCTTCTGCAGCAGCTGGACGGCCTTGGCGCTGCGGCCGCCGAAATGGCAGTTCACAACGATGTCGTCGGCCGAATCGAGCTCGCTCACGCGTTCGGGCAGCGACCCCAACGGAATGAGTTTGGCGCCCGGAATGCGGTTGATGTCGAACTCGTTCGGCTCCCGCACGTCGATCAGCGTGAGCTTCTGCTTCCTGTCGATCAGGCTTTTCAGCTCCCGCGCGGTGATCTCCGGCACGCCGTGGGCGTCGGTCTTGTCCTCCTGGCCGCGGACGAGGCCGCAGAAAGCGTCGTAATCGATGAGCTCCTTGATGGTCGGATTCTCACCGCAGACCGGGCAGCGCGGGTTCTTGCGGAACTTGACCTCGCGGAAATTCATCTTGAGCGCGTCGTAGAGCATGAGCCGGCCGATCAGAGGCTCGCCCTTGCCCATGATGAGCTTCACGACCTCGGTGGCCTGGATCACGCCGATCACGCCGGGCAGGATGCCCAGGACCCCGCCCTCGGCGCAGCTCGGGACCATGCCCGGAGGCGGCGGCTCCGCGAACAAGCAGCGGTAGCAGGGTCCCTTGCCGGGGTAGAACACCGTTGCCTGCCCGTCGAAGCGGAAGATACTGCCGTACACGAACGGTTTGCCGGTGAACACACAGGCGTCGTTGACCAGGTACCGGGTCTGGAAATTGTCCGTGCCGTCGAGCACCATGTCGTAATCCTTGAGGATGCGCAGGATGTTCTCCCGCGAGAGGCGCTCGTTGTAGGTGACGACCTTGACGTTGGGGTTGATCTCGGCCAGGCGCTCCCGGGCGGACTCGACCTTCGGACGGCCGACCCCCTGGGTGCTGTGGATGATCTGGCGCTGGAGGTTGGAAAAATCGACCACGTCGAAGTCGACCAGGCCCAGGGTCCCCACTCCCGCCGCGGCCAAGTACAAAGCGGCCGGCGAACCCAGGCCCCCCGTCCCGATCAGGAGAACCTTGGCGGCTTTGAGCTTCTCCTGCCCCGCCACCCCCACCTCCGGCATGATCAGGTGACGGCTGTATCTCAATATCTCATCTTGGTTTAGGCTCATTTTTCCTCGGATCCCCTGTGATCGGCTCTCGTATTAAGGAAGGCGTATTCTACCATAAGGGGTGAGGCCTGTCATGTCCGGCTCATCCGGAGACGGACCACCGCCCGGCAGACCAGGCGAGCCGCCCGGTCGACCTCTTTTTCGGTGTTGAAACGGCCCAAACCGAAGCGGATCGCCCCCCGCCGCCTCGGATCGGGGATGTCCAGCGCCCGGAGCACGTAGGAGGGCTCGGGGCTGGTCGACAGGCAGGCCGAGCCGGCCGAGAGCGCCAATTCCGGCAGGGCCGCCAAAAGCGTTCCGGCCTCCACTCCCTCGAAACTGACGTTGAGGTTGTTCGGGAGCCGGTGCTCCAGGCTGCCGTTCACCTGGAGGCCTCCGGGCGCGCGCAGGGCTTCGAGCAGACGGTCACGCAGCCGCCCCGTTCGCCGCGATTCGGCGGCCATTCCCTTGCGGGCAAGCGCGGCAGCGACGCCGAAACCGACGATCCCGGGGACGTTGAGCGTGCCCGAGCGCAAGCCCGTCTCCTGCGCGCCGCCGTCGAAGAGCGGCACGAGGTTCACGCCGTCCGTCCCGCGCTTGCGCACGTAAAGCGCCCCGACCCCTTTGGGTCCGTAGAGCTTGTGCGCGCTCAAGGAGACCAGGTCCGCCTGCGCGCGCCCGGCGTCGAACGGCACGCGCCCGGCGCTCTGGACGGCGTCGCAGTGGAACAGCACGCCGCTCGCGCGGGCGATACGGCCGATCCGCTCGACGGGTTGGAGCGTCCCGATCTCGTTGTTGGCGCTCATCACGGAAATGAGGATCGTCTCGGGTGTGATCGCCCGTTCGACGGCCTTCGGGTCCACGAGACCCTCACGGTCCACGCCCAGCACCGTCACGCGGAAGCCCTCGAGTTCGAGGCGGCGGCAGGGGTCGAGCACCGACTTGTGCTCGGTCGCGACGGTGATCAGGTGCCGGCCCTTGTGGCAACGGGCGTGCGCGGCGCCTTTCAGCGCGAGGTTGTTCGATTCGGTGGCGCCGCCGGTGAAAACGATCTCGCGCGGGTCGGCGCCGACGAGGGCCGCCACCTCGGCGCGCGCGCGGCGGACGGCCGCCGCGACCAGACGCCCGGGCGCGTGCGAGGCGCTGGCGGCGTTGGCGAAGCGTTCCTTGAAATAAGGCAGCATCGCCTCGAGGACCCGTCCGTCCACCGGAGTGGTCGCGTGGTGATCGAGATAGATCGTCCTCACCGCGCCGCCTCCAGATTGCCGCGCACGACCGCGGCGTTGCGCCGCATTCCGGAGAGCTTCGCGCGGCGCAGCGGACTGCCCTGAAAGACCTTCGCGAAACCGTCCTGGTCCGGGATCGCCTCGAGCGGGTCAAGCTCGACCCACGTGCCCGCTCTGCGGCGCGGATAGAGCTCCTCGTGCCGCGTGACCGGGGAGCGGCGGTTGTAGGGGCACACGTCCTGGCAGATGTCGCAGCCGAAGAGCCATTCGCCCACCCCCGCTTTCAGGTCGTCCGGCGTGTCGTCTTTGGACTCGATGGTCAGGTACGAGATGCAGCGCCGCGCGTCCAGGCGGTAGTCCCCCAGGAGCGCGCCGGTCGGACAGGCGTCGATGCACAGGGTGCAGGTGCCGCAGGAGCCGGCATGCGGCGCATCCGCCTCCAGCTCCAGATTGGTCAACAGGCTCGCCAGGAACACCCAGGAACCGAAGCGCTTGGTGATCAGGTTCGTGTTCTTGCCGAAGAAACCCAGGCCCGCCTCGCGCGCGAACGCCTTCTCGAGCACGGGTCCGGTGTCCACGTAGCTTCTCGCCTCGGTGCCGGGCCCTCCGGCCTCGCGGACGAAGCGCTCGAGACGCTTGAGGCGCTTTTCGATGACCGCGTGATAATCCGAGCCGTAGGCGTACTTGGCCACCCGGCCCGCGGGCTGCTCGGGGCGGGGATCGTCGGGGTGGCCGTAGTTGACCGCCAGGGAGATGACCGAGCGCGCGGAAGGCAGCGACGCGCGCGGGTCCGAACGGCGCGCGGGGTCGCGCTCAAGCCAGGCCATCGTGCCCGCCATCCCCTCACCCACCCAGCGGTCGAGAGCTTCGGCATGGGGACCCGGCAGCTCGACGCGCGAAAAGCCGGCCAGATCGAAGCCGGCCTCGTCGAGCGCGAACGCTCGGATCCTGGCGGTCAATTCATACGACGACATCGAAGCTCCTCACCGGGTTCCCCGGGCGGCAAAAAGGGACACGTTAGAAACGACCTAACGTGTCCCTTTTTACGCTCTCCCCGTTTTGGGACGGGGTCCGATCTTTGATCGTTACTCCCAGACCTCTTCTTCGGAAATGACGTTGCCGTCCTTGTCGTACTTGCGGATGATCTTCTTCTTCGGCTGGGTGCCCGACGTGTACGTCTGCTGTTGCTGCTGATAGGGCTGCTGGTAAGTCTGCTGGTACTGCTGCTGCGGGGCCTGCTGGTAATAGACCGGCTGGGGCTGCGGCTGGGAAGGCGCGGTCAGCGTGTCGAGGAGCGCGCCGCCGATGATGTTGGTGCCCGCCCCGATCAGCGCGCCCTTGCCGGCCTTGCCGCCCGAAGCGCTCGCCGAGATCGCGCCCACGCCCGCGCCGAGAAGGCCCTGCTTGAGGATCTTCTGGTTCGGATTTTCGGCCGGGGGCTGGGAGTAGTACACCGGCTGTTGCTGCACGTAGACCGGCTGGGTGTCCACCGTGCGGTAGGTCGGGGCGCTTTGGGTCTGCACATATTGGGGCTGCTGCTGCACGTACTGGGGTTGTTGGGCGTACACCACTTGTTGCTGCTGGGGCTGGGACGGGGTCGTCAGCGTGTCGAGGAGCGCGCCGCCGATGACGTTGGTGCCGGCGCCGACGAGGGCGCCCGTGCCCGCTTTGCCGCCCGAGGCTTCGGCCGAGATCGCGCCGACACCGGCGCCCAAGAGACCCTGCTTCAGGATCTTCTTGTTGGGATCCTCCTGGCCGGAGGAATAGTCCTGCCCGCCCGCGTTCGAAACGGACCAGGACAGGCCCAAACCCAGGACCAGCGCGAACGTCGAAAGGCCTCTGACCGACTTCATAGTCTCTCCTTCATTAAGGGGGTGCGACCGGAAAACTTGGAAGTTGAGTATAGCATAAAATCGTCAATTCTTGTCAACCGGGCCGCTCTTCCGCCGGGCCCAGCAGGCGGCGCTTGAGGGGCACGGTCCAGGGGAAGAGCCTCTTCGCCAGGACGCGGACCCGGGAATCGGCGGACTTAAGCCCCCATTTGAAATTGCCCGCGGCGTCCCATTCGGACAGCCGGCGCATCTCTTCGGGCGATACCTTGTTCTCTTCACCCAGCTCCTGACGCGCCCATTCGGCGCGCTCCGTCGCTTTCGACGGGTCCACGAAAAAGGAACCCAGATGCCGGCGGACGTTGGCCTCCCGATAGGTATCGACCATCCGCTCGATGTCCTTCGGGTAGTGCTTATAAAGCGGGTCGTTCACAAGGTCCTCTATTTTCATCTCGCAGTAACTTCCGTACAAAGACACCTTCGCCCCGTGGTAGGGGGCGTACGCGAGCAGGGAGCTGAAAGAGTTGGTCGTGACGTATTCGAACGAAGAGAACATCCGCTGGGCCCGCAAATAAGCGTTGCGATCGTTATGATTCGCGCCTGCCATCACTTCATAGCCGGCCTTCTCGAACATCGGCCCCCAATACCCCTTCGCCAGGCATCGGGGGGACACGCAGACGACGACCCTGGAAAAACGGTCCCGAATGGCGTTGATCTCCTCCACATAGCGGTCGAAAGACCAGGTGTGGGCGGACCAGCGGATGGAATGCGCGGGCATCACGAGCAAGGATCCGGGCGTCCGGCGGAAGGATGCGTGCCGGACGTAAACGATCGGATGGCCGATCGCGCGGACGTGCGGGTATCCCTGCTGTTTTAAATAGGTCTCCTCATTTTTGCGCGAGACCCAAAGACGGACCTTCCTGGGATCCCCCAGATAGAAGAAATCGAGCCGGGAGAGGGACGCGAAGAAAGGGGTCCAGCCATGATGCCAGATCCCCGCCATGACATGCGCGGGCGGCGAAACGACGCCGCAGTAATCTCCCGCGATCGAAGAGGCCCCGTAAAAATCGGAGAGCGATCTTTCCGGGATCAAAACCACCGGAGGCCAGGGATCGCTCATGAGGTTACCCCCTCATCCTCCAGCTCGGGTACCACACGCAGGGCCGGACGCAGCGCGCGAGCCTCTTGATAAAACCTTTTAGCCTCCCCAAGCTGGCCGGTCTTGCGGTAGATCATCGCCAGGTTATACCGCGGCAACGCGAACGAGGGGTCCCTCTCCATCGCCTCCCGAAAACACGTGACCGCCTCCTCAAACGAACCGCTCGCCCAGTACACAGTCCCCAGGTCATTGCGGATCTCCGCGGATCCCGGGTCGAGCTCCAGCGCGCGCCGGTAGCTCTCCGCCGCCTTCCCGTAATCCTTCAGGCTCGCATGGACGCCCCCGATGTTCTTCAGGGTTCCTGCCGACGGCCGCACGTTCAGCGCCCGGGTATACGCCTCGAGCGCGCCGGCCGCGTCGCCGCGCTCCATCCGGACATTGCCCATGTTGATGAAAGCCGCCGTATACTGCGCATCGGCCTCAGTCGCCTTCGCGTAGGCGGCCGCGGCGGCGACGGCATCGCCCGTCCCCTCAAGATAGAGGCCCTTGTTATAGTGCAGGCGCGCGCTGTCGGGCGCGTACCGCAAAGTGCGGTCGTAGAAGGCGAGCGGCTCACGCCAATAGCCGTTCTGGCGGAACGTCACGCCGCCATAGAGAAGGAGCACTGCGGCGGCTGCGGCGGCGGCGGGTCTGGGCGCGCGGCGGCCGAACGCGGCCGCGCGGTCCGCGAGCCACAGGAAGAACCCGATCGAGGGTACGTACAGCCAATGTTCGGCCATGTACGCGTTGATCGGGAAAAGGTTCGATTGAGGCAACAGCGCCAGCGAGAACCAGGCGAACGCGAACAACGGCAGCCGGTCACGCCGGCGGACCGCGAACGCCGCGGCCGCCAGACCCGCGAAGAGCGCCAGACCCAGGACAGCCTCCGGATCCGCGAACGAGAAGCGCTTGGCGCCGTATTCCATGTGCAGCTCCGATGGGAAGAGGAGGATGCGCACATAGCCGAAGAACGCCGCGAAGAACCCCGGCAACCGTTCGGCGAACGACAACGGCACGATCTCCGCGGCGTCCGCGGCGGTGCCGGGGAAGCGCAATATCGTGAACCGCGCGGCCGTGTAGGCGGCCGAAAGCGCCGCGAACGGGACCCATGCCTTCCAGCGCACCCGCCCCTCGGACCGGACATCGCAAAGAGGCGCCAAAAGCAGGAAGACGAGCGCGTACTCCTTGGACGCCAGCGCGGCCGTGTAGCCGGTGAGCGCCGCGAGGATCCATCCGGCCCGCCCCGGACCGGCGCTGACACGGGAGGCTTTCAGATACGCGACCAACGCCATCAGCGTGAAGAACGCCGCGAGCGGATCGGCCCGGCCGGCCACGTAGGCGACCGCTTCGGTGTGGACCGGATGGACCGCGAACAACGCGGCCGTCAGGAAAGCGGTCCAGGGCGACCCGAATAAGAGCAGAACGAGCGCGTAGACCGCGAACGCCGAGAGCACGTGCCAGAGCACGTTCGTCGCGTGGTAACCGCGCGCGTCGAACTTCCAGAGCTTGTGGTCCAGCGCGTACGTGAGGATCTGCAGCGGCCGGTAGGTCTTGTAATGAACGCCGGATCCGGCGCCAATGTCCTCGGTGAGGATCCCGCGCCAATGCCGCGCGTCGGTGATGTAGGTGTTCTTGCGAACGAGGTTCATGTCATCCCACACGAAAGCGCCGCCGATCGCGCTGGCGTACACGAGCGTGCCCAGGACGGCGACCGCAGCCAGACGGGCAACGGACGAGAACGGGCGGGAGGATGCCACGGACGGTCCCGCCCCGTCTGCGGACGGCCGGGCGGCAGGGGCGCGTTGCGCGCCGGAAGCGCGCGCTTTTTCCTTCTCAACGAAACGGCGCACGCTGTTCTCGGTCATGCCGAGCTCACGGGCGATATCCGCGAGCGGTTCCTTGCCGAGGCTCCCGAGGATCCGCTTGCGGTTCTCGGGCTTCATTCGAGAGCGCAGCTCAAGACCGTCACCGCGGTCAGATCAGTCTCTCGAACGATTCCACCGGCAGCTTCCAGACCGGGACGCCGCAGAAGCGGTCCCCTTCCGGGCAGTAGGGCCGCACGCCGGAGAGCTGCCGGATCCCGCAGGGCGGCAGCAGGTACCGCCCGAGCTCCGGAAAGAGCGCGTTGACCTGCGTGACCTCGTCCTTGCACATGTTCCAGATCTCTTCCTGCGCGGTGTAACACAGGCGCTTGGTCCATTTGTGGTGATGGTTCAAGAGGTCCCCCGATTCGTAGAAACGGATCGGAAAAGCGTTCGGCAGGAGGTACATCGCGAACTCCTCGCTGACGCCTTCGTTCAACAGCGCGGCGATATTCTGCCAGACCGTCCGCATGGTCCGCGTGTAGAGCTCCCCCGCCTCGGCCGACGCGCGCACGAGCGCCGGCACGATGTAATCGGGACGGCCCGGCACGAACTGGCGGTGCAGGAGCGGCCGGGAGGCCGGGGTCATGCGGTGGCGCTGGTCCTGCGAGTCGGCGGTGTGGCTGATCTTCTTCTGGAACGTGAAATGGGGGTGCGACATCGTGCGCGAGAGCTTGCCGAGCGTGGTGAGGTTGAGCGCCTCGCCGAACAGATGGTTCTTCGCGGGGTTCATCACCAGGTCTATCGCGTCGGCGTCGGAGAGATCGGCCCCCGTCACGCCCAGCACCGCGCGCACCGATTCGGCCATACTCGCGGGCCCGTGAGCCTTGTAATCGGCCAGGCGCGAGGTGCGTTCCCCGAGCCGGCGGTCGAAGTCGGCAAGAAACCGCTCGCGCGAGGCCGTCCCCTCTTCGAGCGCCGGGCGTGCGGCGAAGAACTCGTACTCGGAGGTCCTCTCGAGCGGGATCGCGTCCTCGATGTTGCGGAAGAACAGCGGGTCAGCCTCGTTCACGGCCTCCACCATCTTCTGCACGACGAGGCGCTGTTCGAGCGGCGCGTCGAAAAGTCCGCAGAGCTTGTGGTAACGGTGGAGCGTGAGGCCCGAGACCGTGTGGTAGAGGTGCGCGTGCGTGGCCACCGGCAGCACATAGCGCGCCACTTCCTGCGCGCGTTTCTTGAGCGCGCCCTTCCATTTCTTCAGTTCGGGGTCGCGGTTCGGGAAGATCTTCGCGTACTGGCGCAGGATCGCCGGCTCGAGCACGCGGATGAGCTCGTGGTAAGCGTCCATCTGCAGGCGCACGGTCTGGAGATAAATGTCCAACGCCCTGTCCTCGAGCGGCGGCACCGCGAAGTTCTCCGGAGCGACCTCGACGTAGCGCTGGCTGACCTGTTCGGAATTGTAGAACGGGTGGCTGTGCAGGAAGGACCAGATGCACTGGCGCGAAACCTTGTCGAGGATGAACTGGAACGTCGAGTGCTGGATCGTCGTGTGGTGGCCGGCCTTGTAGATGGACTCGGCGATGCGGTCGCGCAGGTCGCGCGAGCGGTCGTCCTTGTGGACGTCCTCGGAGGTGACCACGCGGGAGGAGTAGCAGGTACGCGCGGTGGCGACCGCGTTGTCGAACGGGTCGCGGAAAGCGTTCTCGAGCTTGACGACCGGCTCGGGTGAGAACGTCGCGGAACGGATCACGGACGAACTCCTCCTGTTAGGCGGCGCACTCTCCCTTGCCCATTTCCAGCTTGAACGGTTTTCCGGGGTCCCCGAGATCCTCGTACATCTTGGGGTCCTGGTCAAAAGCCGGGATCGTCACGAACGGCGCGACGATCTCCTTCAGACGCGCCGCGCCGGCGCGTTCCTGCCAGTCGAGGAACGATTCGGAAGCGCCCTTCTCTTTCTTGAAAGCGTCGAGCACGGCCTTCGTGGCGTCGGGACAGCGCTTGGCGGGGATCTGCGCGATGCGCTTGCCGAACACCGCTTTGCCGTCGGGCGCCGTGAAACCGCCGATCATCAGCTGATAGTGCGGCACCGGGCGGCCGTCCACATTCTTCGACGCGCCGTGGAAACCGATGTTCGCGATGTGGTGCTGGCCGCACGAATTGGTGCAGCCCGAGATCTTGATGGTCACCTGGCGGAACGTCGGGTCCGAACCATAGCCCTCCCCGCCAGAGGCGGGTCCGCCTTCGGCGGAGAAGATCTTCCCCATCTCATAGGCCAGGCCCTTCGAATGAGTGATCGCGATCTGGCAGGTGTCCGCGCCCGGACAGCGCGTGATGTCGGTGACGGTCTCCGCGCCCCGGTGGGCCAGGCCCGCCTGCGACAATTGCGCGTAGAGGGCTTTCAGCGACGCCGCCGGCACCCAGTGGAGCGCGATGTTCTGGGAGATCGTCGTGCGCATGCGCCCGCCGCAGAACGCGCGCGCGATCTTCGCCAGCTGTCGGGCAGGCGCCGGCTCGATGTCGCCCAACGGCAGACGGACGTTCACCGCGTGGTAACCTTTTTGCCTCTGCTCGAAAGTATTGTCCCTCTTCCACTCCTCGAAACCCGGCTGGACGGCAGGGGCGTCGGTCGGCGCGGGGGATTTGAGCTGCGGCGCGGCGTATTCTTTGGGGTTCAGTTTCCAGAAAGCCTCTTTCCCCGAGCCGGTCATGACCACCTGCTTGCGCTCGGCGAGGAACTCCTGGCGGAACGTCTCGATGCCCCACTTGGCGACGAGGTATTTGATGCGCGCGCGGTTCTTGTCCTTGCGCTCGCCGTTGCGATCGAAGAGCCGGATCACCGCCTCAGCGGTGGGCAGCATCAGATCGACCGGGGTGAACTCCTCCAGAAGATGCGCGGCGAACGGCGTGGAACCCAGGCCCCCGGCCACATACGTGCGGAAGCCCTTCACCTCTTTGCCGTCCTCGACCTTTTTGACCGCGATGAAACCCAGGTCGTGGATACCGATCTTCGCGTGGTCGCTCTCGAGGCTCGACTCGAACGCGATCTTGAACTTGCGCGGCAGATTTTGGCAGACCGCGTGGCGCAGGAAATAGAGGGTCAACAGGTCCGCGTACGGGATGACGTCGAAGATCTCTTTGGGGTCCACGCCCGCGTAGTGCGAGCAGGTGACGTTGCGCACGGTGTTGCCGCAAGCCTCGCGGGTGGTCAGGCCCACTTCGGCCAGAGAGCGGAGGATCTTCGGCACGTCGGTACGCAGGATCTCGTGGAGCTGGATGGCCTGGCGCGTGGTGACATGCGAGAGCTTGTTGGGCGCGTACTTTTCGGCGATGTCGGCGACGCGCTCGAGCTGGAGGGCGTTCAACTGGCCCCAGCGCATCTTGATGCGGATCATGTGGCGGTTCTCGGCGCCGCGGATACCGTAGACACCGTTGTTCAGCCGGAACCGGCGGAAGTCGTCGGGGTCCAGCGCGCCCTTGTCCAGGCGGCCGATCTCGATCTCGAAGCGCTTGAGCTCGGCCTCTTCCTCCGGCAGGAGCTCCGTGCGGAGCTTCTCGTCGAAGATGTCCTCGTTCCAGTGGTGGATCTCTTTCAGGGCCATGGGATTCCTTTGTGAACGGGCGCCATTATACACCAGCGCGCGGGACGCGCGCCACCCTTCTCGGGGGTCTTGTCAGAGCTTAGCCGCCGGAGGGCTTAATGTCAAGCGATTCTATCAGGTAAAAGACCTATTTATTAAATTAAATATAACTAAATCAGTATGATTATTTCGTGGCCTGAAAGCAGGCGAACGACAGCAGAAGCAGGAGACACCCGACGATCAGACTGCCCAGCAATGTAAAAGGAAAAGTGCTCACGATCCCGAAGTAGCGCAGGACGTGGAACACCCCCACCACCGCGAAGATCATCCCCGACAATCTCAAAAGATTCGTTGTACCCTTCGTCCCCCCGCCCTTGGCCATGACGGGATTATAACACGTTCATCGCACGCGGACGGCGGGGACGCCGGCATAGACCGCGCCGGGCTCGACGCGGGCGTCCTTGCCCAATACCGCTCCGGCCGCGATCACGGCGCCGTCACCGATCTCGGCGCCCGGCAAGACGACGGAGTTCAAGCCGATCACGACCTTCTTGCCGATCTTCACTTTTCGCAGGATGAGCTTGCCACGCTCGAACGAGTGGCCGATCACGGTAGCGTGGCCGCCGATCACCGTGCCGTCCCCGATCTCGAGGAGCGAGTAGTCCGCGCAGTATTTGGAGTTGACCTGGACGTTCCGGCCTACTTTAGCGCCCATGAGCCGCAGGAAAAGTCCCGCGAACGGCGTCAGAAGCAAAAAATCCAGGAACGTGACGGAGACCAGGTACTGGATCGCGTTGGCCGTGTACCATCGCAGCGACTCGGGCGAGCCGACCGCGTGCTCCCCCTCTGTCAGCTGAAGCCCCAATATTTTCCGCAGAGCCCCCGCGATCAGGACCAAAGCAAATCCGAACAGGAAATACGACCCCGCCAGCAGACAGCACCAGACGAACACACAGAACGGCGAGACGATCGGCAGCAAGAAGCCGCGCAGCGAATACAGGAGCCACGCCGGCACGAACAACGCCGCGCCGAGCATGCAAACGGCACAAACATAAAGTCCCAACGAGAAAAATACCATCATATCAGTGTATCCACTTCGTTCTGCGATTGAGTGCAAACGACGACCTTCATTCGCTCTCGGTCTTCTTCAAGTGAGGCCACGAAGCCATCAAAATATCAAGCGCTTGCTTGTTCTCGTCATTAGCAACGCGGATGTCCATATGAGTCATCCTCTCTTTCAGCCACTCACCGAGACGGAATGTGCGTTGATGGTGGTCTTCTATGACTTTGGCAGGGGGTGCGTCAGTCTCTGAGAGGGGTTGCCCAAAGAGAGCACTTTTCAATTTGATCCTTGCCAGAAGAAAACGTTCTTCTTTCAACACTTTTGCAGTGACCGGCCGGCCCGGAATATATGATTCCATATCTGCGATCTCTTCGGGTGTGCCACACATGGATGTTAACCATATCCAAGATGACTGCTTTGAGGATCTCGTATTGTAAATCGACTCTGCGTCAGGCGAACCGTTAAGATGCGCTTTAAGCGCATCTATTTCGATCGTCATGTCCTTTACATAGACAGATGTGTCAACACCGCATCCCTTAAAACGCGTGTTCCAATCTTGCGTAAAACTAATCACTTCATCATCCGAGACCGCTATGCCACGCACATGCAGCTCGTTCTTTATGACATGGTTTTCGATAGCCGTAACGATGTTCGATATTCGTGTCGTGCGCAGATAATCTTCGTAAGAAAATTCTTGGGGATCCTTGCCGAAGATATCGTCAAATGCACGGCGAGACATTGGATCAAAATCCACTCGGATTTCCTCTCCATCAACGTAGGCCGCAACCTCGGCATTAACTGAAACTGGAGATGTATTGCCCGACGTTGCAAAGGTCGGGCTGGATGAATAGGCAAAAAAAAGAAGCGTGGCGATGGCTACAATAACAACGTACCGGATAGCTACGCCAAAGAATCTTTTCATTTGAAGAACGACGCGGGAGGCTTCAGAGCGCGGCGGGCTCCTTGGAGGTGTCCGGGCGGGGGCGCTCCGAGACCGCGGCGTTCAGCGACGAGAGCGGCGGCGTTTTCGTCCGCCGCCCAGGAAGCATGCGCCCCCAACAAAAGTGCAAGGCAGACCACGACAAGGAGGGGTTTTTTCATTACGAAGAACGACGCGGGAGGGCGCGGCGCACGCAAAAACTAGGACCGTTCGGGATCGGAGGCGGGGGGCCGGGGGCGGGACGAAGCGGCGTCGTTGAGCGCGTCGCGGTTCGCGGGAGCCGGGGGCGGCGCGACGCCCTCGGGGACCGGAAGCCTCACCGCGCCGTCGGAACCGATCCACCGGACCGAGGAGAGGATCTTCTCGAAGCGCTCCCGGTACTGCTCGAATTCCACCGGAGGGCTCTGGGAACGGATCTCGTAGAGGCCGTCGCCGGAGCGGATCTCGACGAGCGTCGAGCGCACCTCCGGCGATCCGTAGTCGATGCGGAACGCCGCGCGCCGGGAGATCTCCAGATCGACGGACTCCGCGATCTGCATCCCTTTCTCCTGGAGCGAGGTCATGGTCTGGCCCCGCATGTCCTCCCATTTCATGCCGTCCTCGAGCTCATACGGAAAGGCCAGGATCTCGACCGCCGGCTGGTCCGGCCGGACGTCCGGCCGCAAGCCGGGGGTGAAAAGCACGCGGGTCGTGCGCCCGAGTTCGTAGAATTCCTCGTGCACGTACCAGTCGGCGGGATAACTGACCTCGAACGGCAGGGGCCGTATCGTGGACTGGAAGCGGACAAGTCCGCCGGCCGGATCTTTCGGCAGCTGGGTGTTCGACAGGACGACCTTCCCCCCGGACGTCGAGGAGACCGGGGCGGTTTGGGGCGACGCGGCGGGAGCGCCGTACGGCGGTCCCACGCGGAGCGGCGGGCCGAAGAGGTACCAGACGGCGAACGCCGTAAGCGCCGCGCCGAGAACGATCCACGCGAACTTCTGCATCGGAGCGGAGAGCTTCGGGGCCATGCGCGGGATTATAGCACAAAATCCGGTGACGGGAGACCGGTCAGGCGAGCGCTTCGGCGATGCGGGCGGCGGCTTCGCGGAATTCGGCGGGCGGCACCAGCAGCGACACGACCAGGTGCTCGTCGGGCTTGAAATCGAAGAAATAACCGGGATGCACGTGCACGCCGTGCTTCTCGAGGAGCTCGAGCGCGATCGACTCGTCGCTCCGCGCGGACTCGAAACGCACCACCGCGTACCAGCCGCCGTCGGCGCGCAGGACGCGTGCTTTCGGATGCTTCTTCAGCGCGCGTGCCAGCGATGCGCGATTGTCATGCACACGGCGCTGGATCTCGTGCAGGACGGCCGGACGGCGCTCGAACCATCCGGGCAGGGCGCGCTGGGACGGGGTGCTCACGGACAGATAGGTGTCCGCGATCACCTCGAGGCGCTCCATCGCCCGGGCGCGCAGGGCTTTGGGCCCCGTGACCGCGATCCAGGAGAGCTTCATTTGCGGCAGGCCGAGCACCTTGGATATCCCGGAGAGCGTGAACGTGAGCGATCGGGCATCACCGGCTGCGAACGACTCGTTCTCACTCCCCTTTTCGTAGGCGAAGTCGAGAAACACCTCGTCCGAAACCACCGCCGCGCCGGCTTCCGAGACCGCGCGGTCGAGCGCCTCGCGTTCGGCCGCGGTCAAAAGATTCCCCGTCGGGTTATTGGGTTGGACGACGAACACCGCGCGCGGGCGCTGGACTGTCACGCCCAGTTGGTCGCTGACCGACCCCAGGTCCGGGCGCCAACCGGAGCTCGTGTAGATCAGCGAATAAGGCTTGGCCTGCACATCCCCCAGCGCGGCCAGATAATCGAAGAGCGGGTAGCTCGGGCTCGGCACGAGCACCGTATCGCCGGGGTCCGCCAGAAGCCGCAGGACGAACGTGTAGGCTTCGCTTGTGCCGGCGGTCAGAAAGATCTGCGAAGGGTCCAGCGTGATGCCTTTTTCCAGATAGTACTGGCACACCGCCTCGCGGGCCGCCAGCAGTCCGCGGGGGTCCGGGTCATAAACGAGGTTCTCCTGGGCGACGAGCCCTTTGAGCAGGGAACGCTTGAGGTAGCGGAACCCCGCGCGGGTCGGGTTCGACAGGGTCAGGTCCAGCACGCGCGCGCCCGAACGCCGGCGCGCCTCGAGGACTTGAGCCAGTGGGTTGGGCGACGTGTGCCAGTCGGTGCGCCGGGAAAAACGCACCCCGGTCTGCGCTCCGGAAGCAGGAGGATTTTTCATCCCGGTATTTTATCACGTCCGGTCCGGCGGTTGCGAGAGGGATGGTTTCGGGCCGCCCGTGACTTGAATTCGGAGGTCGCGGGGGTATAATAAAAGCCTGACCGGGGCTCGTGGGATGGATTATCTGAATTTCATTTCGACTTACAAAATCATGCTTAAAAAGCTGATCGGCCTTCTAACGGTCCTTTTTCTGACGGCCGCGCCCGCCTGGGCCGAGGCGGCGGAATCGTCCTCCGTTTTCACGACGGGCAAGGATTGGGCCGAAAAAATGTCCGTGCGGGAGAAGTTCATCGCGGTGATCGTGCCGATGGCGGTCTTCGACAGTTATGGCGTGCGCTTCGGCAAGCGCCCCGAGGAGTACATGCCGCTCATCGACCGCGTGATCGGCGCCAATCCGCGCACCCAGGAAGAGGACGTCGCCAACATCTTCGTCTCGACGATCTACCTCACCGAGCCGTGGAACCGGCCCATCCTCGACTCCCTCGAATCGAAGTTCCTCCAGGGCGATTACGAACCCGGCGCTCCCGACGTGCGGATCCTCCGCGAGCTCGAATAAAGCGCGTTTTCCGGAAGATCAAAAGGGCGGCCGCCGAAGCGACCGCCCTTTTACTTTCGAGGGGCCTTGATCTAAAAGAAGCCGGCAGGTTATTCCCAGGGCTGTTTCTTTCGGCCGCAGGCTCCCATCACCCATCCGATCGCCAGCGCCGCCAGCGCCGCTCCGCCGACGAACACCCAGGGGTTCCGGTGGGCCTTGCGGTCCATCTTGACCGCGGCGTCCGCGACCTTCTCCGAACCTTCGTGCAGCGCGCGCGAGGCGGTGCGCTGCATCCGGTGCAGCGAGCGTTTCCCTTCGAGAATGGCGTCCAGCAGCGCGCCGCTCATATCCTCGTATTTTTCCCGGGCATCCTTGATGATGTGAGTGCCGTTCTTCTTTATGTGATTGACTGTTTCGATGGCCATGGTCTTGCCCTTTCGTTATGCTAGTTTTGTTAATAAATAGTAAGCTATTATTAAGCTTAGCCAAATATAGTTGATATTACTTAAAATTACAAGGGCAGGGGGGAAGAAAATCAGCCCTTGGAGGGCCTCTTCTTCGGGGGTTTTTGGATGTATCCGCCGACGGTCTGTACGGGTAGAATGTTCTCCCCGCGGGTCACCCAGATGGCGGCCGCCAAGGCTTCCGTCCGGACGGCAGCCTTGGAGGGAAGCTTGAGGATCGTGCGGTAGTCGCCGTCGCGGGTCAGGCTCATCGGCGACTCCGTGAGGACCAGGGTCAGGAAATCGTGCGTGATGTTCCGCCCGATGTTGTCCCCGCCGTCCGCGTGCACCCGGATCCCGAAACCCAGCAGCGCCCCGTGGGCGACCCAGCGTTTGTTCTCGGTGTCGACCGGATCGAAGCGCACGACGATCTCGCCGGCGGCGGTCTTCTGCGCCCGGAGGACCCCCACCTCCTCGGGAGGAACGGCCGGCAGAACGTCGCCGCGCGCCCATCCGCTCCATTCGATCCCGTTCAGGACGACCGTCGGCACGTAGGGCGAAGCGACCCCCCACTTCGCGGCGTAGGTCAAGAGCCGCGTCGTGAACTCGCGCGAGGCGAAACGATCCTTCCAACGCCCGGGCTTGTCACCATGGTCCACCGAAAAAACGACCGGGACCATTTTCGTCCACAGCCCGGGATCGGGCTCGAGATCCGAGATCCACCGCTGGGCGGCGGGACTGCCCTTGCGGGCGTCGGAGGTGTAAGCTTCGATCAGCAGCGACCGCTCGGAACCGCTCTTCCATTCGCGCAAGGATCCGTCGTCCGCGGCGAGCGCCGGGAACGACGCCGCGAACAACAGGGCCGGAACGGCCGACAGGGTCCGGAGGACGGAAGATCGCATGGGCTCTAGCTTAAGCGGGCCCGCCGCCCTAAGTCAACGCTCCCCTTATTTTTGCGCAAGCCTCCGGGGCCGCTTCTCTGGTAAAATGCGTCCACAATGGACACCCTGCTCAAGGCCCTCGCACGCCGCGTGCTCGTCCTCGACGGCGCGATGGGAACGATGGTCCAGACCTACAAACTCGATGAGGCGGGTTACCGGGGTGAGGCTTACAAAAACCACCCCCGGCCGCTCAAGGGGATGAACGACCTGCTCTGCCTCACCCGCCCCGAGATCATCCGCTCGATCCATCACGCCTATCTCGAAGCCGGCGCCGATATCCTCGAGACCAACACGTTCAACGCCACGCGGATCTCGCTGGCCGATTACGGCCTCGAACCGGAGGTTTACCGCCTGAACGTCGCCGCGGCCCGGCTGGCCAAGGAGGAAGCCGAGGCGTTCACCCGGCGCGATCCGTCCAGACCGCGTTTCGTCGCGGGGGCCATCGGGCCCACCAACCGCACGGCTTCCCTCTCTCCCGACGTGAACGACCCCGGTTTCCGCGCGGTCAACTTCGACGAGCTCGTCGCCGCCTACCAGGAGCAGATCCGGGGCTTGACCGACGGCGGCGCGGACATCCTGCTCATCGAGACCGTTTTCGACACCCTGAACTGCAAGGCCGCGCTCTGGGCGGTCTCCGAGTTCTTCGAAAAAACAGGCAAGAAACTCCCGGTCATGGTCTCCGGCACGATCACGGACCTGTCCGGCCGCCTGCTCTCGGGCCAGACCGTCGAGGCCTTCTGGAACTCCATCGCGCACGCGGAGCTCTTATCCGTAGGATTGAACTGCGCGCTGGGCGCCAAACAGCTGCGGCCCTACCTCGAGGAGCTCTCGCGTATCGCGCCGGTGCGTACCAGCGCGCATCCGAACGCGGGCCTGCCCAATCAGTTCGGCGAGTACGACGAATCGCCCGAGAGCATGGGCGCCCAGATCCAGGATTTCCTGAAAAGAGGCCTGGTGAACATCGTCGGCGGCTGCTGCGGCACGACGCCCGCGCACATCAAACGGATCGCCGATCTGGCCGCGGCCGCCGCGCCGCGCGCGCTGCCGGTCGCGGAGCCCTACACGCGCCTGTCGGGCCTCGAGGCCCTCACGATCCGCCCCGATTCCAATTTCGTGAACATCGGCGAGCGCACGAACGTCACCGGCTCGCCCAAGTTCTCCAAGCTCATCCTCGCCGGCGACTACGAGGGGGCGCTGGCCGTCGCCAAACAGCAGGTCGAGGCCGGGGCACAGATCATCGACATCAACATGGACGAGGGCCTGTTGGATTCCGAGGCCGCGATGGTGAAGTTCCTGCACCTGTGCGCCGCGGAACCCGACATCACGCGCGTGCCGGTGATGCTCGACTCCTCGCGCTGGAGCGTACTCGAGTCGGGCTTGAAATGCCTGCAGGGCAAGGGCGTGGTCAACTCGATCAGTTTAAAGGAGGGCGAGGCCTCTTTTCTGGAAAAAGCCCGGAAGATCCGCCGCTACGGAGCGGCCGTCGTCGTGATGGCGTTCGACGAGACCGGCCAGGCCGACACCGCCGAGCGCAAGTTCGCCATCTGCGAGCGCTCGTACCGTCTGCTGACGCGCGAGGCGGCCTTTCCGCCGGAGGATATCTTCTTCGACCCGAACATCCTCACCGTAGCCACCGGCATGGATGAGCATGCCAACTACGCGGTCGAGTACGTCGAGGCCGCGAGGCGCATCAAGGCCGAGCTGCCACGCTGCCACGTCTCCGGCGGGGTCTCGAACATCTCGTTCTCGTTCCGCGGGACGAACCTCGTGCGTGAGGCCATGCACTCGGCTTTTCTCTACCGCGCGATCCAGGCCGGGATGGACGTCGGGATCGTGAACGCGGGTCTGGTCACGGTCTACGACGAGATCCCCAAGGACCTCCTCGAATTCGTGGAAGACGTGCTCTGGAACCGCCGCCCCGACGCGACCGAGCGCCTCCTCAAATACGCGGAGGAGCTCAAGGACGACCGCAAGGTCACGCTGAAGTACGAATCCTGGCGCAAAGGCACCGTCGAGGAACGCCTCGCGCACTCCCTGGTGCACGGCATCACCGACCACATCGAGGCCGATATCGAGGAGGCACGGCAAAAGGCCGTTCGGCCGCTCGACGTGATCGAAGGTCCGCTGATGGCCGGCATGAACACGGTCGGCGACCTCTTCGGCTCGGGCAAGATGTTCCTGCCGCAGGTGGTCAAATCCGCCCGGGTGATGAAGAAGGCCGTCGCCTATCTCACGCCGTACATCGAGAAGGAAAAGGCCGCCTCGGGCGGCGGTCCGCGGGGACGCATCGTGATGGCCACCGTGAAGGGCGACGTGCACGACATCGGCAAGAACATCGTGGCCGTCGTCTTGGGCTGCAACAACTACGAGATCACGGACCTTGGAGTGATGACACCCTGCGACAAGATCCTCGAGACCGCGCGGCGCATTCAGGCCGACGCGATCGGCCTCTCGGGCCTCATCACCCCCTCGCTCGACGAGATGGTGCACGTGGCCCAGCAGATGGAAAGCGAGGGCTTCACCCTGCCGCTCCTGATCGGCGGCGCGACGACGTCGGTCACGCACACGGCCGTGCGGATCGCCCCCCACTATTCGGGACCCGTCGTGCACGTCCACGACGCCTCGCGCGCGGTCGGCGTGGCCGGGAGCCTGCTCTCGAAGACGGCGCGGGAGCGCTTCGTCGCCGACCGGCGCGCCGAATACGAGACGATCCGGCGCGAACAGGCCTCTCGCCGCGAGAGCGCGCGCTACGTCACGGTCGAGCAGGCACGCCGCAACTCGTTCACGAGCGAGTGGGACAAGGTGCCCGTCACCCCGCCCTCGTTCACGGGCCTGAAGGCCTTTGACGATTTTCCGCTGCCGGAGATCGCCGAGAAGATCGACTGGTCGCCTTTCTTCCACACGTGGGAGCTGCGCGGGCGCTATCCGAAGATCTTCGAGGACCCGCTGACCGGCAAGGAAGCGCGGAAGCTCTTCGACGACGCCCAAAAACTGCTCAAACGCATCCTGAAAGAAAAGCTCCTCGTCGCGCGCGGCGTGATCGGCCTCTTCCCGGCCAACTCGGTCGGCGACGACATCGAGGTCTACGCGGACGAAGGGCGCCACCGCCCGGTCGCGGTGTTCCGCATGCTGCGCCAGCAGATCCTGAAGGATCCCGGCGATCCAAACCTGTCGCTGGCCGATTTCGTCGCGCCCCGGGCCAGCGGCAAGCCCGACTACATCGGCGCTTTCGCGGTGACCGCGGGGATCAGACTCGAGAAGCTCGTCGAGGCGTTCGAGAAGGAGCACGACGATTACCAGTCGATCATGGCCAAAGCGCTGGCGGACCGCCTCGCCGAGGCGTTCGCCGAACGGCTGCACCAGATGGTCCGCAAATACCACTGGGGCTACGCCAAGAACGAGGCACTCTCGACCGAGGACCTGATCAACGAACGCTACCGCGGCATCCGTCCCGCCGCCGGTTACCCGGCCTGCCCCGACCACACCGAGAAGCGAACGCTCTTCGCCCTCCTCGAGGCCGAAAAAAACACGGGGATCCGTCTGACGGAGAGCTTCGCGATGTTCCCGGGGGCGGCGGTGAGCGGGCTTTATTTCGCGCATCCCGAGGCGCGCTACTTCGCGGTGGGCCGCCTGCAGCGCGACCAGGTCGCCGACTATGCCAAACGCAAGGGAATGGACCTGAAAACCGCCGAGAAGTGGCTGGGGCCGAACCTGAATTACGAACCCTGACGGTTCTGGGGCCGCTCCTCGGCCCCGGCCGACGGCCGGTTGGGGTCGGTGAAGGTGGCCAGGAACATCGCCAAAAAGATCGCCGACAAACTGATCGCGATCCACATCTCGGCCTGCGCGAATCCGGGTGAGTTCATGTTGCGTCTCCTGTGTGTTAGGCCTTGTTCTGACGATCTTCTATTTCTTGCCTCCGCTTCGGACGGCCGTCTTCCCTCGAAGACCGCCGGGACGCCCCCCGGCGCGCCGCCGTGGCGGAGGCTTTATTCTTGGATCCCGCCGGGGGAATGAAAAAACCCTTCCCCCGCCGGGCGGAAGAAGGGACGCGATATGCCGGATCCTCGTCCCGAAAATGAAAAAGCCCTTCGCCGTAGTAGGCATACGGGGAAGGGACGCGGGAACTTAGACGAGAATCGTCGTTCGATTCATTTCGTCGAACTGGCAACCCAGCCATCCCGCCGCTTGTTTGGAGCGGCTGGACCTGTCGGCTTTGCGTCCCACCTTCACAGATGGTTTGCCCGCAGGCGCGTTCCCGAAAGAACGAGCCTGCCGCCGGCCGTGCGAGGGCCGGCATTGAGTCAGTCGAATCGTTTTAAAGAGCGGACTACCCTACTTGCAAATTTACCCGTGCCGGCGGGCGAAGGCAATACTTCCTAAAGCGCTGAAAAAAGATTCTAGCTCCCGGACGCCCGTCAAACCGGCAAAATACCGTCCAATGTGTATTGCCCGAGGTCGCCGTAGCTTCCGTGGCTCCGCACCACCACATAATACGTGCCGCCCGACAGGGTCGTCGCCAGAGAACCTCCGAGCGTCACCTTATTGGAGGTATTCGCGGGGTCACTGACGGCGATCAGATTATCGTTGGCGTCGCGGAGCTCCAGACGCAGGTCGAGCATCGCGCCGTACTGCGCCACCGCGGCCGTGAAGCTGACGGAGCCTCCGAGGGTGTCGAACCGGAAGTAGTCCGCGTCCGACATCCTCTCAATGATCCCAGTGGACCGGACGGAGCTGCCTGTGACCAGCTCGAAGCTCGAAGCGGTGCCCGCGGTGCTGCCAAAATCGTCCAACCGGTAGCCGAAGCCGTTGGTGGACAAGTTCGTGATGATCGCCAGGTCGTCCTGCGTGCAGGTCGAACAGCTGGAACTGGTGCCGTTGGACCAAAGACCCCGCGCGGAGCTGTAGGAGTTGCCCATGATCGGAGCAGTGAGCCCTCCGTCGGTGGACCCGCGGTATTCGGCGGTTTTGGTCGTACCGCTCCAGGCGCTCTGATGCTGCAGTCCGAAGGCATGCCCCGCTTCATGGGCGACGGCCTCGGCGATATATTTGGCGGCATCCGACAAAGCGTCGGAGAAGACATAGACCGCGTTCTGGAGCGAATTATAAAAGGAGCCGACATAGGCGACCCCTCCCGCGCTCTGCCCCAGCCAGCCGCTCGTCCCGCCGATGATCACCTGCAGACCCTGCTTGTTGGCAAAGCTCGCGGGATCTCCATCCAGGAAAGTCGGGAGGTTGAAGCTCGAGAAGATGCGGTTCGTATAGATATCGAGATTGAAGGGCGAGAATTTCTCCATCGTGCGCGCCACGATCTCGCTGATCGAAGTGATCTCGGCCGCGTTGAACTCGGAAGTATTCCCGTCCATATCATAAGAAGGCGTCGTGATGTTGGAGTAACTCCCCCAGTTCGAGGCGAAATCCCCGTCAAAATCCAGGAAAAGATACGGCCGCGAAGTCACCGGAGGGGCGCTGATCACCTGCGTGGTCTGTTTCTTCTCGACCGCATTCAGCCCGTCGGATACGCGCAGTGTCCATTCATACGTGCTGCCCGACCGGCCCGTGTAATCATAAACGGCGCTCTGCGCGGCCCCCGCGCCCTGGCTGTGCACGACTTCCGGACCGCCGTTGACCTTGTAGCTCCACTGCCACTGGTGGGCGGCGTTCCCGTTGGGGTCACTGACCGCGGCCGCGTAGGTCACGACGGCCCCGTCATAGACCTGATAGCCGGGCACCGAGGTATCGGCGTCCGCGACGCTCGCGGAGATGGGATTGATCGCGGGAGGCCAATTGACGGACTGATCGAGCAGTACTTCGGTGCTGGTGGTCTTTGAGGCGGTCTTTTTGCCGTCACTGACCTTGAGAGTCCAGGCGTAAGTTCCCGCGGTCTTGCCATAATAATCATAGGTCAGCGTCGCTTGAGGGCCCGTGCCGGATCCGGCCAGGACATTTGCGCTCCCATTGAGGCTGTACGACCAGGTCCATGACAAAGGATCGTTGTTGGAATCGCTGGCCGTCGCGGAATAGGTCACGGCGACCGTGTTATAGATCTGCACGCCTGTTTTGGAGCTGTCGATGTCGACGCTGTCGCTCGAGATACTGGAAACGGCCGGCGCGATATTGCGGCCGCCCCCGGCGCCCGCCGGCTTACCCGCCTCCGGCGATCCGTCGATAAAGCCGACGCGCCTCTCCTCCTGCTTGAAGGTCTCGCCGAGATCGGCGTTCTTCTTCAGGCCCGGGCCGACCACGAACGCCTGCAGGGATTCCCAAAACGGTTTGGCATGATCTTCCTGGGCTTCCAGCGCTTTCCTCGTTCTCTCGTAGGCCGCTGATTGCGAAGAGGATGAGAAAGCCCTGGGCATGACCGAGCTCCTCTTGCCCGGATAGAGCCGCGCGATGTCGTCTTCCGCGTGATTGGCGTACACCGTTCCCAGACCCGACACCTGGGCCATGAAAGAGACCGCGAGGGTCAAGGAAAAGAACCGGACGAACTTCCGCTTCGTATCGATAAGGAGTGCGCTCTTCATGATCGGTAACCTCTTCGCCCTGCCGTGAGTGTGGGCCCCGCTATCCATATTATACCAAAACATCCCGATGATCCGTTCATGCGAACTTTGCCTCCGCTTCGGACGGCCGTCTTCCCTCGAAGACCGCCGGGACGCCCCCCGGCGCGCCGCCGTGGCGGAGGCTTTATTCTTGGATCCCGCCGGGGAAATGAAAAAACCCTTCCCCCGCCGGGCGGAAGAAGGGACGCGATATGCCGGATCCTCGTCCCGAAAATGAAAAAGCCCTTCGCCGTAGTAGGCATACGGGGAAGGGACGCGGGAACTTAGACGAGAATCGTCGTTCGATTCATTTCGTCGAACTGGCAACCCAGCCATCCCGCCGCTTGTTTGGAGCGGCTGGACCTGTCGGCTTTGCGTCCCACCTTCACAGATGGTTTGCCCGCAGGCGCGTTCCCGAAAGAACGAGCCTGCCGCCGGCCGTGCGAGGGCCGGCATTGAGTCAGTCGAATCGTTTTAAAGAGCGGGTGATCCTATTGGCAAATCTACCCACCTATACCGGCAAAAGCAATACTTCCTAAAGCATTGAAAGAAGATTGTCGCCGCATGGCGTAAAAAGACGTAACCGCTTATTCCACTACACCCAGAGAGACCGTCGGAGGGAGTTTGCGGATGGGTACCCCGGAGCGTTCGCATTCGGCGATGAAATCCTTGACCGAAAGATCGTGCCGGACCGAACGGGTCGTGCCGTCCTTGAAGACGACGAGAAAGGTCGGGTATCCTTTGACCCCGTATTTCTCCTGGATCGCTTTGTCCCGGTCGCCGTCGATGCGGACCTTGATCACATCCCGGAACGCGGTGTCAAAACGTTTAGAGTTCAGGATGTCCCTCTTGAAAACCTTGCAGTAAGGGCACCAGTCCGTGTAGACGTACAGCACGAACGGCTCTCCGGTGGCCCCTTGAGCGGCGGTGGCCTTCGCGTATCCGCCGGCGCCCCCCAGCCACTGACTTCTGGGGAACGGGACCGGCGCAAGCCCCCCGGCCCCTGCCGGTCGCGGCGCGGCCGAAGCTTCGGGCAGGTTGATCGTTTCGGCGCTGTAGACCACCAGCGCCCCGTCCTCCGCCCACTCCTCGGCGAGGGCCGGTACGCCTCCCGTGAACAACGTTCCGGCCAGGCACAGCGCTGTCCCGATGGGCCATGTTCTCATCCGATCCGACGCCTCCCGAAAGTGAACCGATGTCCGGTATATTGTGGCACGGATCCCCTAGGCCGCCCAGGTCAATTTGCGGTGTTTATCGGCGCAATCCTTCAAATAGAAGTTGATCAGGCTTTGATAGGGCACGCCCATCCTCTCGCTCATGGATTTAAAATAATCGATCACATCGGTCCCCAAACGAATGGTCACTTGCTTCTTAAGCGCTTTCGCGTAAGGGTTGCGGCGACCTTTAAGCTTGCCCAGATCATATTCGGCCTTCATTGTCCCCTCTCCTCATAGCTCTCAGCTTCTTTTGGCGTAGCTTTACGAGCCGAAATGATCCTGATGGCCGACCCGGTCTCTCTTAAGCAATGACACACTATAAGCACTCTCAACCGGTCGCTTACGCCCAACATAAGAAATCACTCTTCCTCTTTGGAATGGTCCGGATCGTCGTATTCAATGGCCTATTCGTCATAGAACACGGACCTGGCCTCTTCAAAAGAAACCCCGTGTTTACGTCTGTTTGAGAGATCCTTCGCTTCGTCCCAAACGAATCGCATGATCTACTTGTATTTACAATGTAAATATACCATGGATCAGTCTCGTCTGCAAGGGACTAAGTGACCTTACCCCTTGAACTGGAGAGGTTCTTGGGAGAGTTTTTGAGTGTTTGACCTCACCCCACGAACTGGACAGCCGTCGGGTTTAGGATTTTGGTGTTTTGAAGCCCTGATTTATGGCTTTCGGCATACTCAGCCGGAGCCATGTTTTTAACGGAACTGTGTGGCCTGC